>ENA-OYWS01000015-OYWS01000015.1-human-gut-metagenome-genome-assembly--contig:-NODE-15-length-100205-cov-18.997773_pt1 | contig 100205 bp, 76 predicted proteins | sample MGYA00244813_ERZ653402 | MGnify/ENA primary metagenome ERZ653402 (study PRJEB26926, sample SAMN06165021) | human gut metagenome | biome: ENVO:00009003; feature: ENVO:2100002; material: ENVO:00002003...
GGTTTTTTGATATTTAGCTAATTGATTTTTCGCGTCTATACCAGGTTCCTTTGCTAACAGTACAAACTCCGTCTTTCAACTAAATTGCGGAAGAACCGAATACCTTTCCATGTGCTGATAGCAAACACGTTCTATGGCTCTGTCACTTAACGGAAGTTTCTCATAAGCCTGCATGCTCTTTTCTATTTCAGTTTTCAGACTGTTGAGTATCAATGTGTATTGCTCTTTTTGCCTGTCAAGCACCAGTTCAAGGATGGCGGCTTCAAAAGCTTTCATGTCATTATACTCCTGATAGAAATCCGATATATATTTCTGCCTGCCAAAAGAGAAAGAATGATTGTCTATGTAATCTCTGTATATTCTGTTGAGTTCTCCGTATTGGGGAATCATCGTCTGTATCTTTCCTGCCATATGATTTAATTTAATGCCCTCTGAACTTATGTAGTTCAGTACTTAATTCTTCGTTATTTTTAATGAACTCTAACAGAATTTCTTTAGTGATTACATATTGATTGTTTTTCTTATCTTTAGTTGCAAGTTTTTGTTCATCATCTTTATCTGTTATTTGAAAACTATGTATTATCCTATTTCTTTGAGTTACCAGTTGGTTAAATAAAGTCGCAATCTTAGAACCGGCTTTATTTGTTATTGTATCTGAAATAGGCTTCGATAGATTTCCCGATGTTCTGTCCATTAAATCATACCAATTATAATTAGCTCCGCCATCCTCTCTTAGGATATTCTCTATGATAAATGCATTATTGGAATTAAAAACACATAATGCACTACCTAATAACTCCCTATATTCTTTGGATGGCAGGGATTGTCTTGTATAATCTTCGTACATAAGTAATATATTTAGAGTTGGTTAAACTTGTTCATCGCATTAGCTTTAATATCATCGGCTATGTCAATGTAAGGTTTCATGGCTTTACAATCACTGTGTCCTGTCCATTTCATTACAACCTGCGCAGGAATACCGAGTGCCAGTGCATTACAGATGAATGTCCTTCTTCCAGCATGGGTACTTAATAATGCGTATTTAGGTGTAACTTCATCTATACGCTCATTCCCCTTATAGTAGGTTTCACGTATAGGTTCGTTGATCTCTGCAAGTTCACCAAGCTCTTTCAGGTAATCGTTCATTTTCTGATTACTGATAACGGGCAGAGCCATCTGGTTTTCAAAATGGATGTCCTTATATTTATCAAGTATGGCTTTACTGTACTTGTTCAGTTCAATACTCAGACTGTCTGCCGTTTTAACGGTAGTAACTTCAATGTGATCAGATTTGATATCGCTTCTCCTTAGGTTGCGAACATCCGAATATCTCAAACTTGTAAAACAACAGAACAGAAAAACATCCCGGACACGTTTCAGATACTGCTTGTCCTTGGGAATTTGATAGTCTTTCAGTCTGTTCAATTCTTCCCATGTCAGAAAGATTACTTTCTTGGGGGTGGTTTTCAATTTCGGTTTGAACGTATCGTATGCTATATTCTGGTGATAGTCTTTCTTGAAGCTCCATCGCAAGAACCATTTGAGGAATCCCATTTGTTTACCGATGGTACTGTTTCTCATGTCTTTCTTGTCACGCAGGAAATTGACATATTCGTTCAGTCCAAACTCATTGAAATATTCAAAGGTTAAATCTTCCTTGAACTCTTTAAGGTGATTTTTTACCGCTGCAAACTTTTCGTATGTGGATTCAGTCCAATTATTCTGATTGCCACATTCTTTTACAAATTCATCGAATACCTCCCAAAAACTTATCTTTACGTCTTCCTGGTCTTCGCTTTTATCTTTCATCCGCAGGTTGAATGCGTCCTTTAACTGTTGGGTAGTGGGCATGGTTTCCTGTACCTCAAATTCTTTGAATACGTTTTGAATTTCGGTATAGTATTTCAGGAGATCGGCATTGATTTCAGATGCACTTTGCTTTAATTTGTTGGTACACCCGTTCTTCACTCGCTGCTTGTCAGCATCCCACTTGGCTACATCAATGCGGTACCCCGTTGTAAACTCAATGCGTTGGCTTGCGTATATGACACGCATACGGATGGGAACATTCTCCACGATTGGCACACCGTTCTTTTTCCGGCTTTCCAATGCAAAAATGATGTTTCGTTTGATATTCATAATTATATCAATGGTTTTAATCTTCTAAATTCAATAGAATATTTTGTAGCTGTGTCATTATCTATAGTTATAAGAACATTCTCATCATTCTTAGATTCAGCATTCGTAGTCCAGTTGTAGCTACCTGTTAATACTTTTTGATTATCAAGAACACAAAATTTATTATGCATTAGTCCCCCTCTGGTGCCCCTTATTTCAATGCTATCAAAATCAGATAGGTCAACTCCATATGTAGAATTAACCCCATCTTTATAAATTACTAGCTCTATCCTTAATCCCTCTTGGCGTTTTTTTTCTAATGCTTCTTTAATTTTCTCGTTTGTAAACCATGCCATAGCTGCTAAAATAGATACTTTAGCTTTATGTATAGCGTCAATTACCTTTCTCTCGTTTTCTTTAAATACTACTTCGTTTTCTATTTCTTGGCTTATTTTAACACCTTCCCAAGTAATGATATTATCATTGTACTCCAGTTGGATACTATCCATATTAAGAATCTCATTAAGTGATCTTACAGCCGCCTGTTTGTCGAAAGATTCTGTTATCAGTTGTTCAATTAGTTTCTTTAGATTTATATCTGTGATATTATGGATGCGATTTTTCACATAGTTTGACTTTGATGTATTAAGATCTGAGTTTCCTAATTTAGGTAACCCACCATTTGCAGGATCATATACGTCATCCCTAAAACCTAGAGTTTGAAATAATGTAACGAGCTGACTTCCTGTTCGTGATCTCCATAATTTGCCATCTCCTCCTATGACGAAGTTCACTATAGCTTCTTTTGATGCATTGGATATTTTCATACTTATAATATTTAAACTTTTAACCACACCCAAATATACACCCAATATTTGGAATAGCAAAAGATATTCAGAAAGATTTAGATTTACTATGCACTTCAAATAGTATATGATTATCAGTAATTTGCAATTTTATGATATTTCTTGAATATATAGGTTCAAGAGCCTTAAAAGATTTGAACCTGCCCAACTCGAGTCACTTCAGAACTCCCTCGACCATCGCCACGAGATACCAGCGCTTCTGCGACTGCTTCAGGAAATACGGCTCGGCGAGATATTCCGCCTCCTTGCCTCCAAGCCTTTGCAACGAATATGAAAAGCGCACCTTCCGTCTTTGCTTTATCGAACTTAGGATTTTCTGAATATCAACGCTGAACATCATCCTCCTCTGCTCCGGAATGATATAGTCACGTGTCCCAGAGTCAGAGCCGACAGTACTTATAATCTCGAACTCAGAAAGTAGTTCTTTGAACCTATCGGTGTAAACGGGGTCTCTGCCAACAATGTGATACCCTTTCCCTCTGACATTCTGAATCTCGAGCCCGAACACTTCCTCAATGGTCTTGATGTTCCGCTGAAGAGTCCGCAAAGAAGAGTGGCCATTCTCAGCCATTTCGCCTGACATGGCCTCCAGCAGAGCCTCTTTGCTGACATATTCACTGATGCCGCTTAGTTTGTTCACTATCGCGCTTAACAACCTGATTTGTTTAGACATATTCAGAAGTGTTTGCCGCAAATATAACAATCAAAAGCGACAACTCTTGTCGCATTGAAGAGAAACAGCTTCTAAAAGAAACCAAAAATTTCTTCAAAAAACTTTGAAACGACCTTAAGAAGGTCCTTTCTTTAAATCCACTTTATCATCTACACTTTTGGCGAGTTGCCAACCGTCAACCTCTAGTCCTCTCGAAAAATAGTTTTATAACGAAATCTTTTTTAAGTGCATCTTCCAATCCTTTTAAGCGAAAATACAGTTCGCTTAAAAGGGCTTACTTTGCAGTCGGAAAGGGTTAATAACGGCCCTGGATGATAAATAAAACGAGTATTATGGCTGATAAGACAGCAAACATTGAATACCTCTGCGTTATTCGTGAAAACAATGGTAAAACTACATTTGAGACCATTGACATTCCAGTTTCTACCGATTTGGTTACAAAACTGGAGGGTTTGACAAAAATGCTAAGGCTACCGTTCTGGATATGCAGGCACAGATGAACCTCGCCTTCAATGAGAATCAAAGGAGAGACATCAATCGAGTAGGAGGAAAATGAATAGTTTTCCTCCTACTCGATTTTTCTTCCTATTCGATTGACATACAAGCTTCTGAGGGCATATAGTAGAATGAAAATCTACCTTAAACTCTGCCTAAAGTAATAAAGACCCTTCTTTATTGTAGCAAGTTAAAATCAAGTTGGCAAACTGCCTTATAGAGCCCTCAATTGATGTTTTGCGCTTTTCGACTCCTCAAAAATCAAGTTACCGGCAAGTTAAATTATGCCCACATCGGGATGTCCTTCATATACCGTGGTATGGTATCCGGATCAAGCGGTTTGATGAGTCTTGATATGCTCCCGGTCAGTAAATCTTTTACTCCGAAACGCTTTCTCAACGATGCATTTGTCAATCTATCTCCCAGAATATACAATAGGCAGCATGTGGATAGCTGGACCATAGTTGATCTTCCATTGGAATATTCGCAAATTTTGAGGTGCCTCATCATTGACCCCAGTTTCCCATTACCGCCATGCGAAACTGGAGAGACAATCAATATGAATGACTCTCACAATTCGGATGGATAAAAAAGATGTGCTTTGTTTTCATCTGCTCAATATCCAATCCGAGAGTTTCCATTTCCTCTTTCCATATGGACTCCCACTCTTCACTTGAACAGATTTCATCTTTTTTACGCCTGAAGCCATTCACAAAACCTATGTATAGAAGTCTGGCCTTTATCCCGCATTTATTGCAGAAATACAGGAACGCCAATCTGTTAGCCAGTTGATAACAATTGGAGTCTATCCATTCCTTATTTGGTTTCACCTGAAGCCATTGGGCAGTCTCGTAAAAGGCTTTTTTGATAATTATTCTGCTTGCTGGAGATGCTTTGCACTCTTGGAATGATTCAGCTCTATATGCTTTCGCTTCGACGAAATACCATGTGTCACCTATCGTGCAGATGCCATCCCAGTTCATGGCCTTTCCGCTTTGAGGCCAAAATGATTTCCATTTATCCCTTATGTCTTTATATCCAGTCATCCCTTCAAAACACGAAATTCCTACAAACTCTCCATCTCCAGAAAGTTTGTCATCATCATAAGGATAATCGAACCATTTTATCGTCCCGGACTGTCCAGTAGATTCCAGGATAAGCCTGTCCAGCTCATTTCTGTGATGTCCAAGGAAGCGCAACAATTGGAATTCGCTCCCATATCCAAGTCCCATTTCTGCCATAGTTATTAATTGTATTTAGTGATTGTACGTTCCAATAGTTGAATAATACTATCTCTTAACTTCACCGGTTCCAGCACTTCCACATCGTCAGCATAATAGAGGATGTCGTGGATGAAGTCATAGTTAGGCGTGAGGTGGTAGTTGAAGATGGAATACTCTGCATTCCTCTCTGCCTCCTTCTGGCTGGCATGCAGAGGCAGGGTGCGGAAGTATTCGGCCTGGCGGGCGCACACTTTCAGCTTGACACATGCAGGTTCCTCACCTTCATAATGCAAGACTCCATAGCGGGCTCCGAAAAAGTCTTGCATGTCAAACGTTTTTGGTACAATGAAAGACTTTTCGCTCACGACAACCGAGTTCATCCGGTCCAATGCGAACGAGTGGGGTTCCTTGTATTTACCATTATGGTCTCGTGCGAAAAGATACCAGCGGCTCTTATATTCCTTCAGACAAAAAGGTTCCAGTAGAAAGTCCCGGGGCGCATCCATCGAAAAGCCCTTGTAGTTGACTTCCAACATCCGTTCATCACGAACAGCTCGAATGATTTCTGTCAGGAATCTATGACAGGAAGGTCCATTTTCGAATAATATGCGTTTACGCAACCCTGCACTTTCATTCGCCAGATTATTCAGGCAGAGCGCCTCCATCATCCAGTTTCGCAAGCCACTCCCACCAAGTTCTCCATCGTTGTCGATCCTGTAAGTGTTATCTCGACGGTCACAGACGATGTCAATGCCGAAGATATCGGCAATGGCTGTGATGTGGTTTGAGAAGGTGCGTGTGGCCAGTTCTTTTTTATCTTCATTGATGGAACTACGCGACCATAGTTCCTTGATTTGACTCAAGGTAAGAGGTCCGCGGCTCCGGATGGTATCCAGCAGCCAGACATATGATTTGAAATAATTCTTTGCCATAACAAGGTACAAATATAATGACATCTTCGGCAAAATTATGGCATAGTTGAAATATTTAACTTCTACCATATTTTTGCCGAACTGCGGTTTACCTTTGCTGTCAAGAATGAAGAATGATATGGAAATAAAACAACTTGAGCCGAAAGAGAAAGTGATTACTTTCTTCGGCGAAATCAAAGGTTCCAGTGTGGAGCCGGCCATCAAGGAGATTGTGAAAATCAACCTCACCGACCGGGCCTACGCGCAACAATGCGCAAAATGGGCCCTTGACAACAACCTGTCACCAATGACGGTTGCATTGACTCCGATAGAGCTATACCTGTCCACTAATGGTGGATCTTGTTATGATGGACTTGCACTATATGATGTAATCGAAGCGTCACAGACTCCAGTCGAGGTCTACTGTACGGGAAAGATAATGTCCATGGGCATCATCGTAAGCCTTGGAGCTAAGGTTCGGAAGGGCTACCGCAATACCACATTCATGGTTCATCAAGTATCCGGCATCGCGTTCGGTACCCTACGTGACATTGAAGAAACATATGCGGAAGCGAGCCGTATAAACGACATGCTTTTCAATATAATCAAATCGAAGACCAGAGTCACGGAAGAGCGACTCAACCAGGTTATCTTGCAGAAGCAGGACTGGTTCATCACAGCTGAAGAGGCTCTTGAACTTGGTATTCTTACAGAAATCATCTAAATTGGCAGAAAGCCAATCACTTTCAGATTATTTACTGTAACCGATAGCATTAACATCAATATACTTCAGACATGCGTAAAAGAGTTCACCATAAGAATAGCCACATAGAACAAATAGAGACAGAACGTCTCATACTCAAAGCAATGAAAGAAATAGACGCAAGAGCATTGCTCAGCACTGTTGGAGATAGTGAAACCGCATGGTGGTCAGATGATTATATTTACGATCTCGATGAAACGATAGAATTTATAGAATTCAACAACATGGGAATTGACACGTTGCTGTACGGAGTATTCCGGAAAGAATCTGACGATGTGATCGGCTATGTGCAAATCAAGTTGTCACCAATCACAGGCAAGATTGATGTTCGCGAACTGGGCTATGCCATGTCCAAAGAGTATCGAAGACGAGGCTACATGTCAGAGGCAGTAAATGCCGTCTGTAATCATTTGTTCCAAAATGAGTACATCAAACGCATTACACTAGAGATTCTTCCAGACAATTTGCCGTCACTGGGTGTCGCGCGCAAGTGCGGTTTTTCCTTTGTGGAGGAGCCAGAAGAGAAGAAACATCTCAGGTTCTTGGACGATAAACCACTAGACCTCTACGTACGCGAGCGAATGCCGATAGCAAGTGATAATAATTCAAAGCCATGAACCCTTGCCGCGTATCGTCTAATTCAATGCAATCAGATGCAAAAGTGAAGAAAATGCTCAGTCAATCAGACAGATTTTTTTGTCTTCGTTTTCCAAATCGACAATTTGAGTGCGAAACGATGTCTCTAGCTGGAATATGTTGGAATATGATGGCATCTTCAGTTTTTCCCCAAAAGAGCGTTTTTAGAAAAATTTAAATTACCGAAAAAATCTGCCTAGCGTATCAAATGCCACCAAAAGTATTGGTTTTTCCATATGTTTTTGTACTTTTGCGACAAAAGAAGCGAAGACATTTACAGCGGATTTTAGGAAGAAACCACGACTGGTATCTGACGGCATATAAGAACATTGAAATCTGCCTTAAAATCTTTCGGAATCCTCAAAAACGGCCTCTGAATGGCCTGTAGAGGGTTTTATCCTTTTCTTTAACGAAGAAGAGTACTAGTCTTGATTTCTGAAATATCTGATTGATTTTCAATCTTTTGTAAATATGACAGTAGCTGACTTTCGCGGTCGGCTACTGTCATTTTGTGCCGTTTTAAGGTATGTCACGGGGTAATTAGTTGTCTTATTTTTGAGTGGGAACTATTCCTCCAATATTAGGAAGAAGAGTACTCTATGACGTTCCTTTCAAGCTGCTCGCGGACTGTCGTGTTGATCGTGTCGGGCAGGAACTCGGCATAGACCTTCTCGGTGACAAGGCTTGACGAATGGCCCATCAGGTGGCTTATCGTGTGCACGTCCATCCCGTTCTTTAACGCCTGGACGGCGAAGGTGTGTCTGGCCACGTGTATCGTCAGGTTGAATTTGAGTCCCATCTTCACTCCGACGCTTCTGAGCGACTGCTGGATGTTCCTGTTCTTTGTCAGCCTGGCGTTGTTCAGTTTGACGATGTTCGACAGGTCGAATCCCTCGTCGAGCAGGTTGAACACGAAACGGCTGTTGCCGCCGGTCTTCCGCCACCTGAGCAGGATCTCTATGGCCTTGTCCACGAGCGGCAGGGATATCGAGCGCTTTGTCTTGTAGACGTTCTTGGTAAGCGTCCTGTTCCCGAAGTCTATGTGCCGCCATTCCAGCGTCAGCAGGTCTGAATATCTCAGCCCGCAGACGTAGTACGAGAACAGGAACATGTCCATTATCTTTTTTGTCGCCTCGTTCCTTGTCCTGTCATAGACGTCGAGCAGGTCGCGGAACTGGGTGTCCGTCAGGTAGCGCACCTTTTCCTCGTCGGTCTCGCCGCTGTATGACCGCGTCTTCTTCTCTATGTAGTTCGTGGAGATCGAAGTGGCCAGCCCCTTTTCCATCAGACCGTTGTCGGCGGCGTATTTGACTGCCTTGTACAGCGGTACCAGGGCCTTGTTGATTCCCTCGTTGCTTGTGTTCCCGAGCGTGTCCTTCCTGTACAGAATGTATTTGTTGAACATGTCAACGCTGAGATCCCTGATGTACAGTGTCCCGATCCCCATCCTGTCTTCCAGGAACTTCCCGAACTTCTTTATGTTCAGGTCGGCGTTGTAGTAGGTCGAGTATCCCAGCCTACCGAGGTCGTACTGCTGCCTGTTGTAGGTGGCGGCGTATTCGATGAAGTCCACCTTACCGGTCTTTTTCGGGTCAGGTGTATAGTCCCCGTTAAGGATGTCCGCTACTATTTTGGGTGTGAGCCGCTCGTCGCATTCCAGGATCTGTGAGTCTGTTTTCGAGCGGAACGCGTCGATCTGCGCCGAGAGCCTTTTGTAGTTGGGGCTTGATCTTCTCACCTGCCTGGTGTCGGGGTCCCAGTCAGCCGCCGGCAGTTTTATCCCGGTGCTGTGCTTGACATATTTGCCGCACACGAAGTATCTGATGTAGAGGATTGATTCCCGTCCCTTCGTCTTGTCCTTTATGAAGAATGATGATTTCGGTATCGTTGATGTCTGTCTGCCCATTTTACAATTATGGTTACATGTGAAAGAATCGCGGGTGTCGGCAGCAAGTGCTCGGGGCTGGAATGCACGACGACACCTTGCACAGGGCTGAGTTGTGAGAGTCTGACCAAGGTCAATCAGACCTGTAAGGGCGTGACAAGCACAGGTGTCAAGTGCCTTAACGGAACGGGGATCATCGTGCCGGATGGCCTCGATATACTTATCGATGTGTTTGGCTCTCATGGAATATCGCTGGAAAATCATATGGTGGAGAATTCGATATTCATCTGTCCTGACAAAGTAAAGATACAGATGGATGATCTTATGAATCTGCTGCGCAATCTGGGCGAACCTAACAACTATATCAAGAAAGGTAATACAAAGTTGCCTGTGCGTATTTCGGAGGATGCTGCTAATGTAAGATATCTGGATGTGTTCGGCAATGATCTGCGACCGGTCATTACGAAGAATAAGGATGGCAACAAAAAATGCAAGGAGCAGGATGTCTATACCCAGATTTATCCGGGAGCAATACCTTCAGGTGTTGTTCCGATTTCACCAATGTCCAATTACAGCGGGCTTCCGATAATAATCGATTATGACGGAAATGATTTTGTCAGGGATGCGATTCATCGTTATACCGGAGTCTGGGTATGTAAAAACAACAAGATGAATATGCTCAGAAACTATAAGATATCTCACATCTGGGGAAGAACTTATGATCCGTTCTACTTCTCAAGTCTGTGGAATGTCGTCATAATCCCGGCCCACTGCAACGACATAATGGACAAGGATCCTAAGTCACATCCCATTGTTGCGATCATTCAGAATCTGTACAGGGCAATCTGCTACAAGCTGTATGGTCCGAACAACTATCTCACTGACATCGAGAATATTCTCAAACAGAACTATCCGAATGTTCAGATTCCTCGCGTCGCCGCACCTTCTCCGGCCGATCTCCAAAAGGCCCATACCTGCATCGACAACGGCCTGATATTCATTTAACCATAATTGATGAATATGCTGAAAGCGCCTGACGAGGAAATCAATCCCGTCAGGCGCTTTGTTGATGAAAGTGCGGAGCCGCCGATCCGCCCAAGGACAATAATATTCCGGAACCCCGCCTTAGATTAATCGAGAGGTCCCGCACTTTCGCATAATGAATAGTCTTATCGCCTGTTTTTTCTTGTATAGTTTCAGGGGCAGCCTGTTCCGCCGCAATATCTTCTTTCTGGTGTCATCATCAAGATTCTCCATCATCAGATCCGACAGCACGCCGCCGAACATAAACCCATTGATGTATGAGGCCTCATACCAGAAATGGGCTTTCCGATAATTTTTCCTGCAACCCATTCCGTGTGCGTATCTGAATCCCAGGTCACACATTTTGTCGGCTTTGTCAGGATCTCCGCTTCTGGCCTCGTCACGGCATTCATTAAATTTCGCCCTTGATCCGGGCAGCAACTCCGGCGCGAGAAAATAGGCTATCTCCCGTACGTACTTGTTCCGGCTCCTGCCGATAGTCTTGATGACAAGATAGTTGAATCCCATTCTGATTATGTCCACAGTCGTGTCGATGCACCAGAGGAATCCGAGCGCCGCCCATATCGCCGCCGCAAGAATGGCCCAGCGGAACCAGGAGTCGAGCATCACAGCTCTTGCCTCGAACGGTTTGACCGCCATAATTCCCACCGTCACCAGCAACGGGCTGAAGCTGATGACGCTTTTCCAGAAAAGCTCTTTGTATTCATACATGTCATCCTGTTTTCTCGCCCGCAAAGATAGTCCTTGCTGTAAGACAAAACTTGACACATAAAAAAATAGCTGTCTGTCATACTTTGTCAGATATAATGGGCTAACTTTGCCGGAGAAAAAATCAGAACACTATGTTGGCGGAAAAGATAAAGGACAGGATCAGGCTTCTGGAGATCGTCGATTCGTTCGGCGAGCGCGGGGCGAGTTTCGAGCGGATCAGAAAGGAATGGTGGGCGTGCACGAAAGGCGGGTCACTTGACCTGCGGACGTTCCACAGGTACAGGAAGGACATCGAGGAGATCTTCGGCGTGATGATCGAGTGCAGGCGCGCCGGCAGTTCATCGACATATTGCATCTCGAAAAAAGGCGGTGCCGCATCTTCGGACGACCGGCTCCGCCTGACCTGCATCAACGCCTTCCTGATGGGGAATATGCTGACGGACGACCGCTTCCCGAAGGACCGGGTGTTCATCAGCGCCAGCTACAACAATGAATATGCGAGGGTGGTCGCGAGGGCGATATCCCTGAACAGGGTAATATTCGTGAAACATAATCACCTCTACCAAAAGTATGTCGCCGTCAAAGATGAGAATATGCTGTTCCCGGTGGAGATCAGGCCAGAGGGCCTTGAGTTCGAGTTCATCCCGTACGCCCTGTCCTACAATTCCTGCTGGTATATGTTCGGCAAGAGACCGGGGGAGGACGAGCTCCTTGTATATTCATTGCAGAACTCGGCTGAAATCCGCGTGCTGGACGAGACCGCCGAGCCGCCGGAGGATTTCCGCCTTGGTGAGATCACGTCCGACTTCCGGAAGCATTTCCCAGTGAGCGACGACCTGACCGACCGTGACGACCGACTCCAGTACCTTCTTGCCGGCAACCAGTCGATGTACAAGATATTCTGACCTGTCCCGCCGCGCCGTTTCTTCCTTCGCGCCGCTTTAATATTTGAACGGCGTGAAACGCCAGTCCCAGTCAGCGGCGTTCCGGCATAAAAATCTTAAAATGACACAGAACGTTCTGATTATGGAATTCTGGTCTGTGTCATCTTTTTATAAATGCCTGATGATGTGCAGGAAATTCCGCTTTACAGCATATCCGTTATCGAACTTTTCAGGAATGTCTCCAATGGAATTCCGCCCGTTCCGATAATATAGCTGTGTACCGGTTTGAACTTTTCTGCAAAAATGGACAATCCGTTATTCATACTTCTCCTTCCGCTCTTGACTTCAAGAGCGATGCATTCATCGTCTGCTTGTACGATGAAATCAACCTCGTCATCACGCTCTCGCCAATAATAGACATTGAAGTCATCTTCTTCCGCCTGCGAGAGCAGATGTGCTCCGACCGCGCTTTCAACCCATCTTCCCCAAATCTCAGGATTCACCCTTGCCGTGTTGAATGACTTCCGTTGAAACGCCGAAAGAAGCGCATTGTTGTAAACGAGAAATTTGGGGATAGAGTTGTATTTTCTTGCGTCATCATTGGCATATTTCTGCAATCCACAAATCAACTGGCATTGGTCAAGCAGGTCGAGATATGATGCCAAGGTCGTGACATTGCCGGCGTCCTGCAACTGTCCGAGCACTTTAGTCAAGGAAAGTACCTCGGTCGAATATCTGCATCCAAGTTCAAACAACCGCTTCATCAGGACCGGCTTGTATATTTTGCTTGTCTGAAGGACATCTTTCTCGATCGCTGGCGATGCGATACTGTCCTTGATGTACATCTTCCAACGTCTTTCGTTTCGAACGAGGCTCGCCGAACCTGGATAACCTCCAAAATAGATATATTCATCCAAGGTGAAACCGAACGCCTCGGACATCTCTGAATATGACCAGTGCCCCATTCTGATGAGTTCGAACCTTCCGAATAAGCTTTCCTTCAACCCTGATTGAAGCAGCAGTCTTGACGATCCCAGCAAGACAAGCTTTATGTTCACTTTGTTGTGTGTGTCCCAATCCCACTCCGCCTTCACGCCTTCGCTCCACCCCTCGATTTTTTGAATCTCGTCGATTACCAGCAGGCGCTCTTCCTCATTGTTGATCCGCATCAGACCTCTCGCTGATTCCCACGTGCGATGTATCCAGTCGAAGTCTTTGGGGTCCACACCATCGGCCTTGGACAGGGTATACGGTATTGTCACTTTTTCAAGCACCTGGTCCATCATTGTTGATTTTCCGACCTGGCGTGGACCGACAATCACCTGAATCTTATCCCGCCTCTCATTGATTCGTGAAAGCACTTCCCCGAATTGGCGGCGTACATATAATCCTCGATTCTCCATTACAAAATGTTCAAATCTATCCTACAAAATGTTCAAATCTCTGCAAAGATAATATTTTTTTTGATATCCTATCTTGCGGAAATACAATTTGATGGATGAATTGCAGATTTAGATATACTGGGAATATTTTGGCGACTTTTATGCTGACTGAAAGACGACTTTTTTTTTGTTTTGCGATCAAGTGTCCCGCCAAATATCCCGAAAAATTGTTTGACTTGTCAGAACTTGTTGGAATATTATCATTATGCATCATAGAGGGTAAAATTGCGTAAATGCGCATTTATGCCCCAATGTGATATGGGGATTAAGCAAGACAAATAATAGACACGAATCAATCCTAATTTTATGAGATTTTACATTGAAATAATAAATGCAATCATTCGTCTTTCTGAAAATATCACGAAAACTTGTTTGACCTGTCGGAACTTGTTATATTTGCATCGTAAAGGATAAAATTGCGTAAATACGCATTTATGACCAATAGAGTATGGAGATAAAAAGAGACTGGTACATTTCTTTGTTAGAGAGCAAGAGAGGAAATGGAAAGATTAAAATAATCACGGGCATCAGGCGCTGTGGCAAATCTTATTTGATGAATGTGTTGTTCCGAAAACATCTTGCTTCTATTGGAGTCAATGACGAGCAAGTCATATTCATTGCGCTGGATGACGATATCAACGTGATGTTAAGGAATCCTTTGGAATTAGGAAAGTATGTAAGAAACCTGACGAAGGATGTTAGCGTACAGTACTATGTTCTGTTGGATGAGATTCAAAAAGTCGCTACGATACATAATCCTTATCTTCCGGACACGGAAGATGCCACTATAAGTTTTGTCGATGTATTGATCGGGCTTAACAAACAGCCAAACATTGACATATATGTTAGTGGTAGTAATTCAAAAATGCTGTCATCGGATATTGTTACAGAGTTCAGGGATAGGGGTGATGAAATCCGGGTCCACCCGTTGTTGTTCCGTGAATTTTACGATGCGTTTCCTTCCGACAAGAGATATGCCTGGAGAGAGTATGCCGCTTATGGAGGAATGCCGTATGTCATGCATCTTCAATCTCACGAAGATAAAGCCAAGTATTTGAAGGACTTGTTCGAACTGACATATCTTAAGGATGTCGTTGAAAGAAATAAGATAAAGGGGCAGATGAGCATTCTTGAGGATCTTTTGGATGTTGTGGCTTCGGCTATAGGCTCGTTGACAAACCCGACAAGGCTATCGAATACATTCCAGAGTGACAAGCATATTAAAATAAAGAGCGACACAATATCTTCTTACCTTAACTATTTCATTGATGCGTTTATACTGGAAATAGCCAAAAGGTATGATATCAAGGGTCGCGCTTACATAGGCACGCCACTAAAATATTATTTTTCGGATGTCGGATTGAGAAACGCGAGATTAAACTTCAGGCAACAGGAAGAAACTCATATTATGGAAAATATTCTGTACAATGAGTTGTCTTCAAGAGGGTTCTCTGTTGATGTCGGTGTTGTTGAATATAATTGGAAAGATGACTCGGAAAGAAGCAGGCGTACTCAGTTGGAGGTGGATTTTGTGCTCAATAAAGCCGACAAACGGTATTATATCCAGTCAGCGTTTACAGTTGCCACCCAAGAAAAAAAAGATCAAGAGCTGAATTCATTGTTGAGGATTGATGACTCTTTTCAAAAGTTGGTTGTTGTCAAGGATGACATTATCCCTTGGACTGATGAGCACGGCATATCGTACATTAATGTGCAGGACTTTCTTCTTGACGCGATAGACAGATTATAGACACGAACAATCCTCATTTTATGTGATTTTACGATGAAATAACTTGACTTGAATCTTTGTCAACGTCTCATATATTGAATATATTAAGCGTTATTCCATCTTTAACGAGGAAGAGTATTAAAAGGTAAACAACTGAATATTAGCAAATTAAACAGGTGTCAGTACGATTTATTCGTTTTGGCACCTGTTTTTTCTGTCTAGGTGAATGTCGTTTGAAGGCATTTGGTGGCATATTATGGAATCCTGCGGCATTGCTATAGTGGTTAACGTCTTTATGACTATGCTATGGTCTGCTAAATATCAATAGACTCCCAAGGGAATTATTTAATTGATTTTACGTCAAAGTTTATATTTTATGAGAAATATTCTCATAAAACTTGAGTTTATGTGATTTTTTCACTTATCCGGATATAAATTATGTGATTGATGGAACGAAATGGGATTTCTTTCGAGCGAAAGACGACTGTCGCCGGACACGATAGTATTTTTTTTTGATCCGTTTTTTTGCAAAGGCTTTTATAAATGAGATTAAGTCCTTAAATTTGTAGAAAATTTACAAAAATCGGGGTAAATATGCTGCTTAAAATTGAATTAGAGAACTTTTTCTCCATAAAGAACAGGATATTTCTTGACTTTATAGCGGCTAATAGCAACTGCAGACAGGCAAGAGATTTATCCTACAATGTCATTGACTGGAATGGGACGAAAGTATTGAAGACCATCGGGCTCTTTGGGCCTAATGCGTCCGGAAAATCAAACATCCTCAAGGCAATCAATTTTTGCTGCCGGATGGTTCTTGAGTCTCACCTGAACAATGAAGGCACGGTGTTCAATTTTATGCCGTTCAAGTTCGATGGATATGACGCAAAGCCAAGTGAGTTCCTTATCGATTTCGTTTGCTCCGGGATTGAGTATGAGTATTCTTTTGCATTGACCAGAACCGAAGTGCTTCGGGAGAGCCTGTATTACTATCCCAATGGAAAGCGGGCAAAAGTATTCACTCGCGACGAGAATGCGGAAGATGTATATTCATTCTCTCCTGGCGTAATCGCGAAGCCAAAGGATGTTGCACTCAATACGAGCCGCAAGAACCTGTTCCTCAGCAGGGCAAGTTCAATGAACCGTGAATTGCCTCAGGAATTGTACAGATACTTTCTGAATACTTTTCTTCTGGGACTTGTTGATTTGAACAGTGTCTCTGTGGAGGAGAACTTCAAGGCTTACAAAAAGATTATTTTGAAGGCTCTTGCCATCTGTGACACAGACATCTGCGATATCAAGGTGAGACACGAACAAGTGCCTGCTCCCGTCATGTCGTCTCCGGGCTCACCAGAGCTGAATTTCCGGATGATTGATATCCTCAGGTTTCAGACGATACACAAAAGGGCTCCGAATGTCGTTTTTGACCTTGATGTCGAGGAGTCCAATGGCACGAGAAAGTTGTTCCAGATTCTTTTGAGACTTCTTGACGTTGTCAGGAATGGTAAATCTTTGATGATGGATGAGTTTGACATGGGGCTTCATACACGTCTGGCGGATTTTATCATTGACCTTATTCATGCATCTGAAAATTCCCAACTGTTGTTCACGTCGCATAATACGAATCTGATTGACATGAAACGTCTGAGGAAAGATCAGGTCGTATTCGTCAATAAATTGGATGACGGATCGACTGAGGTCTATTCTCTGTATGATTATAAGGATTTCAGAGACAATATGGATGCTGAGAAAGGATACATCCAGGGGCGTTTTGATGCGGTTCCGTTTGTAGATTCAACTGTCATGAACTTGAAGCAACTTCTGGAGGACTGATTATGGCAAAGAAACGTACGGCATCTCCGTCACGAACGATGAAGCCTGTGTTCCTGATATTCTGCGAGGGAGAAACGGAGGAGGCTTATCTGGATTATCTTAAACAGGCATATCGTTCTCCGATCAGGATTGTCCCTAAGATAGAGGGAGATAGTATTTCGCAGAGATTGATTGATGTCAGGAAGAAGGAACTGAAAATATCGAAGACCGACAAGATTCTCGTCTTTCTCATGTATGATATGGATGTACCTGTCGTCAATGAAAGAATAAAAGACTGTCGGGCGTACAAATTGCTCAGCAATCCGGCCATTGAGTTTTGGTTTCTTCTCCATGGAAAGGATTGGAGGACAAGAATCTCAACTGCGGAAGCCTATAGCGAATTGTTGAAAATAGACGATTGTTGGGCGGGTTATGAAAAGGCGGCATTGACGGACACTCAAAAGGCTTTCTTGTGGAAGAATCGAATTGAAGCGACAGAACGTGCGCGGAGGTTGAAAAATCTTGACAATCCCTCATCCGGTATTTTCAATTTGATTCTGGCATTGGAAAAAAGCTTGAGATAACTAGGGCCATCAGGCAGTTTTTTTGTCTTCGTTTTCCAAATCGACAATTTGAGTGCGAAACGATGTCTCTGGCTGGAACATGATTGGCTATGATGGTATCTTCAATTTTTTCCAAAAAGAGCGTTTTTAGAAAAAAATTAAATTACTGAAAAATCTGCCTAGCGTATCAAATGCCACCAAAAGTATTGGTTTTTCCATATGTTTTTGTACTTTTGCGACAAAAGAAGCGAAGACATTTACAGCGGATTTTAGGAAGAAACCACGACTGGTATCTGACGGCATATAAGAACATTGAAATCTGCCTTAAAATCTTTTGGACTCCTCAAAAACGGCCTCTGAATGGCCTGTAGAGGGTTTTGGCCTTTTCTTTAACGAGGAGGAATATTGATTGATTTTTAATAAGTTACGCTTGGTGAAGTTCGCTTAAAGTCCAAATGTTCGATATTCCTTATTTTTAAGGAGGAAGAATATTTCAAGACATAAGCGACGATTCCAGGCAAGACTTTACAAGATTGATAGCCGCGGCGCCAAGAGCCCGCAAAGCGAGTTAGGTTATATCGCACCTGACTCGCTTTTTTTGTTGTTCTGTGGGGAGAGCACTGTTTGTCCGGACAAAGTTACAGAAAATCTAAACTTGTCCGGCGGGTTGGCGTTTGACCGGACAAACTGGATCCGGGCAGCGTTTCCTCCGGTGAAACGGGCTTTGGGTGGACGAAATGATATTCGATTAAGGTTATGGGGATATTCAAAGAAAGGGAGAGGTGTTGCGAGGCGACATTTCGGGATGGCGGACCGTATTATCCTTGGGGGACCGGACGGTATTATTTTCTGGACTGGCCTAAGGGTAAGACGTTGGCTCGGATATTTGTGGACGACAGGAGAAGAATGTTCAGATGCCGCACTCCGCTGCTTCCGGGTGAGTGGGAGGTTACCAACGGTTATGTTGCTCCGTGGAACTACTGCGCCATCAAGTTCGGTATGTCGATGTTCAGGGACGCGCCCTGACGACTGGCTCAGTCTGACCTGCATCAACGCTTTCCTGATGGGGAATATGCTGACCGACGACCGCTTCCCGAAGGACCGGGTGTTCATCAGCGGCAGCTACAACAATGAATATGCGAGGGTGGTGGCGAGAGCCATATCCCTGAACAGGGTGATATTCGTCAGACACAAACACCTATATCAAAAGTTTGTGACTATCAAGGAGGAAAATATTCAGTACCCCGTGGAGGTCCGGCCAGAGATCCTTGAGTTCGAGTTCATTCCGTTCGCCCTGTCGTACAATTCCTGCTGGTATATGTTCGGAATGAGACCTGGGGAGGGCGAGCTCCTTGTATATTCATTGCAGAACCCGGCCGAAATCCGCGTGTTGGACGTTACCGTGGATCCGCCGGAGGATTTCCGTCTTGACGAGATCACGTCCGACTTCCGGAATCGTTTCCTCGTCAGCGATGACTATGACGACCGTGACGACCGGCTCCAGTACCTTTTGTCCAGCAACCAGTCTATGTACAAGATATTCTGACGTCAAGTTAATTCAAAGGAATATGATGATGTAGTTCCCTTGTTTAGTTAAGGGACATTTTTGACGCAATTGTAAACAAAAAATAATATGCCTCACCCTCTCTTATGTTTTGTCTGGTGGAATGGCCTTTCACCGGAGGAAGCATGGGATTGAATTCGTTTGTCCGGAAAAAAGGGCTTTCCCCGGAGAAAATGCCGGATTGAGTTCGTTTGTCCGGTAGGAAGGGTGCTCCGCCGGACAAACAAAAAAAGTTGAGCGGGGAGCTAAAAAGGATAGTTTTTCGTACATTTGCCCTGACTTATCAAACAATGGTATATGGAATATCTGTCTAAGGAACGCTACGACCAGATTGTCGCGGAACTTAATCATCTTATTGATGTTGAATATCCTCGGATCAAGGACGATCTGTCGGACGCACGCGCGCAGGGGGATCTGAGCGAGAACGCTGAATATCGCTCGGCGAGAAGGGCTCAGGCCAAGGCCATCAGCAGGATACGTTTCCTGCAGAAAGTCCTGCAATATTCAAGGATCATCGACACTTCGGCATTGCCGAAAGATCAGATTTCATTGCTCAGCAAGGTGGAGTTCACGAATATGGCCTCCAATGCCAGAATGACATATACCATTGTGAGCCCGCACGAGATGAACCTTGAAGAAGGCAAGATTTCCTGCAAGTCCCCGATTGGTGCGGCGCTGATGGGACGGAAAGAGGGCGAGATCGTGGATGTCCAGGCTCCGTCCGGGACTTTCAAGATAAGGATCGAGAGTGTGTCGGTCGGACAGTGACACTCTCCGCAAGAAAACGAGAAGCCACATACCACATTGGGCCAAGCAACAAACTGCCCTGCCCAACAATGCCATTGTGCTTTCTCTTTTAGATTAACATTCTTTCACGCCAGCATAAAAAGAAAGGTAATTATATACGAGTTGACTACACAGCCAGATAGCGTCGGTGCACATTAAAGTCTGCACTATGACCTGTAAACCAGTAGTTATCAAGCGGGTGTCACCGTGATCATCCCTGTCTACCTTCTGATCTATCCTCCGACGCAGCCGGTGATGGTCTACCCGACAGGTGCGAACCTGTGGTGGATGCTGTGTCTGGTGCTGTTCTGCACGGTCGGTCTTTACCTCCTGCAGATCATCGTGTTGAGGAAACTGTCTGCGTTCACCGTCAACCTTACCTACAATCTTGAACCCTGCTACACCGTCATAATCGCCTTCCTCGCCTTCGGAGAGGCCCGCGAGCTGAACGCCTCCTTCTACATGGGCATTTCCCTGGTGATTCTCAGCGTGTTGCTCCAGACGGTCAGGGCGTTGCGGAAAACCGCTTCGTAGATGGTGCCTTTAAGTCAGCCAACTCCTCCTACGAATCCCAGACGGTCAGGGCGTTGCGGAAGACCGTTTCGTAGGCCGGTGGCTGGCGGATGAAGTCGCTCTACAGGCTCAGTGATCGATGCTCAGTAGCCGATGCGGTGCCGTAGCTATTGCCGCCGCTCGGGAATGATTACGTGGTGGTTCCCGATGGGGGAGCGGAGAAAGTAGTCCGCGAGTCCTGGCGCGTCCACCAGTATCTGCGTCCTGCAAAGGCAATCATTGTACTGGTTTTCAAGAATTTCCACATCTTCAAGGAACATTTCCGAGCAATCCGGAGAGAGTTTGAATATCCTTGCGGCTCCGGCGGGCAGCACTCCATGGACCGCCACGCCGATTCCCGACTCGAAGTGGGTGTCGTAGGAATATTCCTCCACCATGTTCAGAGGAACGGTGCAGTGGGCGAACAGCATCTTGTCGCCGTCGATGCGTGAAAGGTTCGCTTGGAAGCCGGAGATTCCGAACTTCTGGTGGGCGATGCACATTGACAGGAGCGTGGGTATGTCTCCCTCGCACGTGGCCACGACCCCCTGGCTGTTCAGGATTGCCAGAGCCATGCAGCCGGTGTTGCCGAGGGCTGTCAGCAGGTCGAAGCAGCGGAGTGACACCCCGGCCAGCCCGTACCTCTCCACCAGCGTCTTCATGGCGCAGTAGATGTCCATTGAGCCACTGAAGTCTTTTCCTGAGATGCTCTTCCCGAACTTCGGCTTGTTAGGCGGGTTGAGTTTCAGCCCTTCCAGCCATTTGCGGTCAGGCTCTTCGGCCAGCCCCACCAGTTCGTTGATGTCGATGTCAACAATCTCGACGCCGAGCCTCTCCTTGGCCACGGCGTAGTCTACGTCGCTGGAAATCAGCCAGTCGGAAGGCTTCCCGATAACTCCCACCTTATAACCTTCCAGAATGCGGCCCATGTCATATTCCTTCACATGGCTTTTTCCGCCCTTCGTGAAGCCGCCTCGGAGCCTGAGGGCGATCTCCTCCGCGCTTCCGTGAAGGATTTCTCCCGGCCATCCGGCCCGGTTCAGGAACGATAGGATCTCCATCGACGCGGCAAGGGAGTTGCTCTTCCCGCTGGTAAGCAGCCTGACTGGCATGCCGTCAGGAATATTCAGAGACCCTTCCTTGCAGAAGATGCTTTTGAATATTCCCTCCGTCCCTCCGGTCCTGACGTAGATGATGTTGTTCCGTGTCCTGGAATATTCGGAAAAGTCGGTGCTGCCGAACTCAAACGCCTCGCCGAGCGCCTTCTCAATGTCCTGAATGAATCTTTCGTCCGCAGGCTCCGCCACCGGCTCGCTGTGCAGCTCCGAAGTCAATGAGTAAAGTGTGTACATATTCGCTTATTTGGTAATCCTTGATGCTTATAAAAGTCATTGTGTCATTTGATTCTCTCCGCCAATTCCAGTGACGGCAAATCTCTCTCTATCATGGCCGGATTATTATGGTCGGGCAACTTTGGCGAGCAGCTCTTAAGCGCTGAAGCCGGTTCCGCCGAATGCAATCTGCCTCTTTCTGAAGGACTTGCCGGAGGAAGAGGCTGTTCAACCCACGCGGAATCCCGCTGACCAGGAGGGTGACTAACCATTTCTGAAGGTCTTGCCGAATGGGGTGAGCGAGAGGAGAGCCATCTTGAAGTGCTGGAGACCGAAAGGGATGCCGATGATGGTGATGCAGCAGATAAGACCGAAGACGAGGTGCGTCGCGGCGATCTCCCACCACCCCAGCAGGATCCAAAGCACATTCATGAATATGCTGAGGCAGCCTCCGGCGTTGTCTCCGTCCACAACCTCGGTTCCGAATGGCCATAGCGAGAACACTCCGAACTTCCACAGCTGGTAGCCGAACGGAATCCCGATGATGGTCACGCAGTACAGAAGTCCGGCGATGAAGTAGCCCAGACTGACCAGCAGCCCGCCCAAAATGAGCCAAAGAACATTCCCGATGATTCTCATTGATGCGAAGATAGTGTTTTTCTTAATGCTTTCGTCCGCAATTTACAACAAAAGCCCCGGAATCCGAAACTTTCGTGCGCGAAAATCCGATCTTCGCTCCCGCGGCAGCCTTGGCCGGCCCTCCCGTGAGCAAACCAGTCCTTCCTGCTCACGAGACAACCTCGACAGACCCTCCCGTGAGCGAACCTGGCCTTCCTGCTCACGAGACAGCCTTGGCCGGCCCTCCCGTGAGCAGACTAGGCCTTCCTGCTCACGAGACAGCCTTGGCAGACCCTCCCGTGCGCAGAACAGGTCTTTCCGCTCACGAAGAAGGTGTTAGGAAGTACGTTGTGAGGAGAATGATCGATAACGGATGGCGAGGAATAGGGTTGGAGACATGGCAGAGCCTACGGGAACATATTCATAAATAATGAATGGTGGATTTTTCTTTGAAGGACGGTTGGATTATCAGATTATATTCATATCTTTGCTAAAGTGGTACGGCCGTCGGGAGTTGAACGCCCTGCCGACGTGCTAAAGATAGATGTTCACGCAGAGTTCGGCACTTTTGCTGTCACGGATGTGATTTATGCCGGGCTTTTGCTAGTGGACGCTATCGTAAGACTGAATGCCGCGGAGCATGGAATCCGCAAAGCGAGTTGGGTTATATCGCACCTGACTCGCTTTTTGTATATAACGGAGAATGAATAGCTTGCGGCTTACGAGAAAGATTTCTCACGTGATCTGGGACACTGGAGGGAACGTGAGAATGTATGAATAACCATTCGTGCGTAGACAGTGCTATAACTCGCACGAAGCAAACTGCTTAGATTATGAAGCGACTTCCTTATGCGGACGCTGAGAAGAAGTGCGAGGCCTCCTTCCTTGGACACGGAGATTGGTGGCATCTTTACACTCCGGGGAACCTGACGGAACTGCTGTTCAGAGACGATGATGACTATCGCTATGTGATGAATCTGATGGCAAGATGCCTGGCGGAAATGCCGGGATTGGCTGTCGTGGCCTTTGAGGTTATGAGCAACCACCTGCACATTGTTCTATGTGGGGACGAAGTTGAGGCAAGGCTTTTTTTCGACCTGTTCCGCAAACGGTTAAGCAGGTACATTGCCACAAGGTATGAGTCTGCCGTACCGGCTCGATTCCAGATGAGCCTAAAGCCTGTTCCGGATCTCAAGGCATTGAGGAACACCATTGTCTATGTCAATCGCAACGGGTACGTCGTGACTCCGGAATGTACCCCGTTCTCTTACCCGTGGGGTACCGGGCCGTACTATTTCTGCCGGTTTTTGCCTGATGCAAGGCTGTCTGATCTGAAAGATAGAGCGGCCCGAAGAATGTTCAAGGGGCGAAATCCGCATCTCCCGGGAGATTATCTTGTGACCAATGGACACATCGCACCGCCTTCGTACTGCGACATAAGACTCGGAATGGCGATGTTCCGCAACGCCCATCATTATTTCTGGATGGTCAGCAAGGATGTCGAGGCCTATGAAGAGATTGCTAAAGACCTGGATGACGGGGAATTTCTAACTGATAATGAGTTGTTTACACAACTATGGAAATATGTCAGTTCTGCCTATGACATCAGCAGCCTCAAGGAGTTGAGCCAAGCTCAGAAAATCGATTTGGCGAAACGACTTCGCTATGACTACCGCTCCTCCAATGGCCAGATCCGGCGTGTTCTTGGGTTGCCGCAATATGAAGTGGACTCGTTGTTCCCTCTTGGTGCGCATGCGCCGCAGTGACAGGATTCTGATCCAGCGTTTGAGGGTTCCTTTTTCTCGCAGACGATGAAAAGGGTGATAACGGGAGAGTGGAAGATGGTAAGCGACCGTCCGCGGTGGTGGGCGGTGGTGAGCGGTGGTGGGCGACGTTGGGTGACGGAGAGCGATGGTCTGCGGACGGGAGATTATGCGTTTTTACGGGAAGCGTATGCCAACTTACGGAGGATAAGAATATGAAAGATCAAGTCTTGGGCAGGTGCCTGGGATTATATGTCAAACAACTAAATATTAAGCAATTATGAAAAGAATTTTGGAAGTGCTGCAGGATGGAGACGGCCAGTTGAAGTTCAACACAGACATCAATGTCTGGAAAGCCCCGATGGCGTCGATGGACATCATCCAGAATGCTATGCTGTCGATGTCAACGACGCTGTGGGGAGGAAACGAGCAGTCAGTCCTCGCGATGATACGCTCATTGGCGATAGCGGATCTGGCTCTCAGTACGAACCGTGACGAGATGATAGAACACCTCAAAGACGCTTCACGGTCTCTCGCCGAAGCCTTTAATTCAGTGCTTCAAGAGGAACGACTCCGCGGTTCGGTGACCATATTCCCTCCCAATGTGAGGGCGCGTCCCGAAAAAAGCTGACCTACCATGTTCTCCAGTGAGCAAGGATAGCCCCAATTGCTCACGAGAGAGCCGGCCAAGGTTGCCTCGTGAGCAGGAGGGTTCGGTCTGCGCACGGGATATCTGGCTAAGGTTGTCTCGTGAGCAGGAGGGTGCGGTCTGCGCACGAGGCAACCTTGGTAGGATTTAAGCGACAGCTCCATATTCAGCGCAAGTGATCACAACGCCTCGGGTAATAATCCGAGTGCTGAAGGGATAACTGTAACAAATGGGCGGCTCTGAAGAGAAACGACCGACAATAGCATTTCAAAATACTATTTGCAAAGTGCCTGTGCAAGAGCATCTACACCTTCTGCGCCAGGCAGGGTCGGATATGCGGCTTTAAGTTGTGCGGCGAATGTCGCAGCATCAGGATGAGATTCAAGGAGTTCACGGACTTTGGTAAGATAGGATATTTGCAGGTGAGCCTCAAAAACAAATTATAGGTTATTCCCCGAAAACTCTTAAATTTGCAGATGATTGATAATGAATAGCAGAAAGTATTTGAAAGTGGATCCGATAGAATGGGCGGCGGCATTTGAAAACGTAATCGTTTAAGTGGAGCAAGAAGAAAACCTTGCTTGCGGAATGAGGAACTGAATGGCGAACGCCGGCCGAGATTAACCCAAGAGCATTTTTCGATTGACTATGAATAAAGAAGATTTCCAGATTCGTTACAAATTGTTAAAGTTGGACGGGCCGACGATTGACAGAATCCGTCAGATGGCGGAGGGGGAAGACCGGGATGCCCGATATGGTTTAGGACGATATTTGTATGTGGTACGTCCGGAGGAGGATGGGGGAGACCGCGCTTTTGAGTATCTTCAGAAGGCGTATGCCCAAGGACAGTCGGATGCCGTCGCGGCTTACACAGAAGGATGTCTCACAAAATACGCGTCTGAAATGGAGAAAGTCCATATTCCTGCCTTTGATGCTGATGACGAGGATGTGGATTTTGATGAAGATGACTATCCGGACGACGACGGTCGTTTTGATGCCTATGCGTAACTTTATTGATGGATCTATGAATATCTTTCGGAAAATCAAGTTGTCGGCTCGGTATGCCAAAGCGGTGTACCTAGTCTCAGCGGCATATTCATTCACCGCTGCCGGACTGTGCGTCTTTGATCCTACCTTGACTCCCACATTCGTTCTGCTGAAACTGCTGTTTATCCCTGTCATCTGGTATTTGTTCAAGTCCTTCCAGAGAGGGCAGACCATCTATTTCTATCTGAATCTGGGGATCAGCAGAACTGAATATTATTCTATTCCGTTTGTTGTTGACTTCGTGGTCTTCGTCGCGCTATTAACCTTTTCAATATGTGTTGGCAATGTCATCAGATAGGATAAACAGAATGCTTGTTGACAGCGTGCACCTTGAATTCGGAAAACTAACGGTGCTTCAAAGCGCGTTCGTCACATCGGAACGCGGCAAGGTGACGGGTGTCCTGGGGAGGAACGGTACGGGAAAATCGTGCCTGTTCAAATGTATTATGGGAGGCATAAAGCCACAGAACATCTTCGTAAGGTTCAACGATGAGCAAAGTACTGACTATGGGCATATCGGCGACAGGGTCAAGTACCTTCCGCAGAATCTCTTCATGCCGCCGAGGATGACCTTGGACGAAGCCTTCAGACTGTATGATGTTGAATATGACGGCTTGGTGTCGTTTGATCCCAAGTTCCATACCTTTCAGAAGAAACAGTTTCGGGAATTATCCGGTGGCGAGGCTCGTGTCGCTGAAATGTTCATCATCATCAAGTCACCCTCTGATTTCTGCATCCTGGACGAACCTTTCTCCAACATCGCCCCTATTCATGTCGAGAAGATGCAGTCGCTGATACGGGAGGAGAAAGCAAATAAAGGGATCATCGTATCTGACCATTTGTACGAAGCGATCATTCAGGTTTCAGGCAACTTATTCCTGCTCCGTGACGGTTACACATTCCCCGTCAGATCAAGAGAAGACCTGATAAGGCATGGGTATATTCGATAAGCTGTTCACTGATCGGATCCGTCCCTCTACTTCGCGAAGACCATCTCGTCCAGCAGGTGGCCGGCGCCGGCGAGCTTGTCTATCGTGAACAGGACATAGCGGATGTCAAGCGAGATGTTGCGGCAGTAGTCCGGGTCGAAGGCGATGTCACTCATCGTGCCTTCCCAGACGCGGTCAAAGTTGATGCCTATCAGGTTGCCGTCCTCATTTATTACAGGGCTTCCCGAGTTGCCTCCTGAAGTGTGGTTGGTGGCGATGAAGCAGACAGGGACGGTCTGCTTTCCGTTTGCTCCGGGGATCGCCCATCTTCCATAGTCCTTCGCTGCATAGATGTCGCGCAGTCTCTGAGGAATGTTATAGTCGAAAATCTCAGGATTGTCCTTTTCCATTATTCCCTCAAGGGTGGAAAGCGGCTTGTAGTAGGCCCCGTCCGCAGGGGAGTAGCCGCCGATGTTTCCGTAAGCCACTCTCAGGGTGAGGTTCGCGTCCGGGTAGAAAGCCTTTTCGGGTTCAAACTCCATCTGTCCTCTCATGTAATCTCTGTAAAGGAGTGTAATCTCCTGGCTCAGACGCTTTTCGGAAGGATACACATCGCTTGTGTACCATTTCCTGAACTCATTCGCGAACCTTACCGCAGGGTCGGCGTACATGGCGGCGGAATCCGAGGCCTCAAGCTTCGCGACCTTTTCAGCATCAGCGAAAAGCGATCCGCCGAACAGGGCGTCCGCCCAGCCGCTTACGCTTCCGTACTTCTTTAGCTCTTCTTTAAGATATTCAGGATGAGACTCTTCCGGGATGTCGTTGATGAACGCGCCCATGACGGACACGAAGGATTCTTTGTCTATAGGAAGATAATAGTCCTTGAAGAATGACTCGGACATGGATGCGGCCTTTTCCTTGCCGCCGCCGGCAATTTCCTTCGCCGCCGATGCCGCGAACCTGCAAAGCTCCACCGTGGCCGCTGTCTCGTTGTAATATTCTTTGGCGAATGAATATGGTTCCAATGCCTTATACAATGAATCCAGGCGCGGAAGGATGGAACTGTATTCCGTCCCTTGGGCCCAGCGGGCAAATCTCCTCTCATATTCCTGCTTCGCGGCGACAGTGCCCAGGCGGTTGATTCCCTTCATCTCTCCCTGCCATTTCTTCCACGCGTTGGCCACGCCGGCGTTCTTGGAGGAGTACTGGATCCTGACCTTCTGGCTTTGGGACATGTATTTTCTCTGTGCGTCGAGCCTCATTGTCCTCAGGGCGATCTTCGCGGGATCGGAAATCTCCGACACGTATCTCACGCCTTCCGACATAATGTACTCCTGTGTCTTCCCCGGGAATCCATACACGAATGTGAAGTCGCCTTCCCTGACACCTCCGAGAGAAATCCTGAAGAACCTCTTAGGGGTGTAGGGGATGTTGTCCTTTGAATATTCCGCAGGATTGTTGTCCTTGTCGGCATAGATGCGGAAAATGGAAAAGTCCCCTGTGTGGCGCGGCCACATCCAGTTGTCGGTGTCCCCTCCGAACTTTCCGATTGACGAAGGCGGCGCTCCTACCAGGCGGATGTCGCGGTACACACGGTAGAGGAAAAGGAAATACTGGTTGCCGTAATATATCGACTCGACAGAGGCTTTAAGTCCCTTCCCGTCGGCGGTCACCTCCTTTATCAGGCTTTTGGAGTTGGCTTTCACCACGGAGTCCCTTTGAGATTCGCTGAATCCAGGAGCGCATCCCTCGATAATCCTTGAAGTCACATCCTCCATCCGTTCCAGGAAGCTGACTGTGAGTCCTTTGTTCGGAAGCTCTTCCTCACGGCTCATCGCCCAGAATCCGTCACGCAGATAGTCGTGTTCCACGCTGCTGTGCCTTTGAATCTGACCGTAGCCGCAGTGATGGTTGGTAAGAAGCAGTCCCTCCGGGGAAATGACCTCACCGGTACATCCGCTTCCGAAAAGTACGACAGCGTCCTTCAGAGAGGCCTGATTCACGCTGTAGATGTCCTCGGCGGAGAGCTTGAACCCTTTGCTCTGCATGTCCCCGATGCGCTCTGCGATAAGTGACGGCAGCCACATTCCCTCATCGGCGGAGGCTGTGGTTTCCGTAAAGATTCCCAGCGACAAGGTTGCGACCACCGCGCCGAGAGTGTTCCTGAAAAATCTTTTGTTTGTCATGCGGTTATGATTTTGATTCATAATATTCAAAATTTCCCCTAAATTACCGCATAAAATTCTGATTGGCAAACTTCCTTGGCACATTTACCTGTCATCGCTCCCATCATACGGAAATATTCCGTAACTTTGTCACTGTCGATCGACAGGGAGTTCATCGGAGGGCATAATCCCGTGCTTGTCTCTGGCCTTGTAAGACCTTGCAAGAATAGAGTAGGATGAGGGAAGCTTTTTTTACGGTGGCGGTCAATAAGAAATAATAGGATATGAAATACAGATTTTACATTTTTCTGCTTTTGGCGGTGATGTGCGGTTCTTTTATAGCTTGCGAACCGGTTGTTGAGGTCTATGGCTTGAGATGCGAGTCTCTTGAGGATCCACTTGCCATCGACAATGTGAGGCCGCATTTCAGCTGGAGGCTCAAGTCTACGGAGGAAGGAACCTCAATGTCTGCCTATCAGCTGATAGTGGCGTCTGACGAGGCATCCTCTACGAAAGGTTCGGCGATTGCCGCCGCCTGATTTCCGGGCGGACCGCCTTGATGAATGAATATCACGGATTCATCTCGCGCCTTTCCTCTGAGTTGGCTCTCGGCTCGCTCATCATAGACTGCCACTCGTTTCCTTCGGATCTCGCCGACATCGACATCTGCATCGGCTATAATGACGATGCAAGCAAGCCTGAGCAGGAGATGATCGACAAGGCTACGCACCTGTTTGATCGCGCCGGATATAAGGTAGGCCTGAACAATCCATATTCAAACTCGATAACTCCCAAGAAACCGATTGATTACAAATCCTTGATGATCGAAGTCAACAAGCGTTGCTATATGAATGAGTGTGCAGAAAGGCCGTATTTGCACACGTGAGTCCAATGACGTAGGCAAAAGAGGCGATTCTGCCTACGTGGCTTGACGCATGCCCCGTGCCTTCACGCATAAGGAGCATTATTACGGGCTTCGATGCCTCACGCTTGACACCATTGCCGTCTTCGATGTGCTCTTCAGACCAGTGTCACATCGACAGTCAGGCAGCAGCGGCGGAACTCACTCCGCATTGCTCCGTTCGGCCCTCCTGCCGTCTCCTGCGTCCTCACTGTCGCGAGAACTTGTATCCGGCAGGCACCTCCCACTTCCCGAGGCCGTGGGTTGGCCACGTCCGCCGTGGCTGACCGCCTGTCCGTCTCTAAGTACTTGGTGGAAGGCTTACCGTCTTCGTTGCGGTAACTCTTCTGAACATAATAGACGGGCCGCTTGCCCATTGACGAAGTCTTTAGAATCATAGGTGAACTCTATCAAATATTTTTAACCTTTTTAGGATTCTAAAGTGTCAGACTACCGGTACTCGGCTTTTTTTTCGTAAATTAGCCATTCTGAAATTTATAAAACGATCATTGAATATGAAAAACAATCTTAGCGTCAGGGCATTTGTCTTGAGCACATTGTTCGCAATTTTCGCTTGCTCCATCTGTGCAGGAGGAAATATCGGCCGCGCAAAGACTGCGGAACTGAAAGTGAAGTCGGTGAAAATCAATGGATATGTAGGCGGAAGAATCGACGACTGCATCAGTCATCGCGTTATGGAACAGGATGTCGATGCACTTGTGGAACCTTTCCGCCACAGGACTGAAACATGGCGATGGCAAAGTGAGTTCTGGGGAAAATGGACCTTGGGCGCAATCGAGACATACCGCTACACCGGCAACGCGGCACTTTATGAAAAGATAGCCGCTTCTGTCGGACAGATCATCGAAACCCAGAGCCCTGACGGCTACATCGGAAACTATGCTCCTGAAGCTCAGCTGAAAGATTGGGACATCTGGGGAAGGAAATACACAATGTTGGGACTGCTCTCGTGGTACGAACTCTCAGGAGACACTCGTGCTCTTTCTGCTGCATCGCGTGTGGCTGACCACCTCATCTCACAGCTCGAATCCAAGAATGCCAAGATCGTAAAATGTGGACTGTACCGTGGCATGGCAAGTTCTTCAGTACTTGAACCGGTCATGAAACTTTACAACATCAGCGGAGACAAACGCTATCTGGATTTCGCGACGGACATTGTCTCTCAGTGGGAAAGTCCGGATGGCCCGAAACTGGTGAGCCGTTCCGATGTGCCTGTGGCTCTGCGCTTTCCGCATCCTGATACAAAATGGTTTTCATACGAGAACGGTGCCAAGGCATACGAAATGATGTCCTGCTACGAAGGCCTGCTCGAATACTACAAAGTGACCGGAAACGACGCCTATTACGAGGCTGTGCGCAAGAGCGTTTCACATATAATCGAGGAAGAAATCAACATCGCCGGTTCCGGCAGCTCGATTGAGTGCTGGTACGGTGGAAGAGCCCTGCAGACCGTTCCGACCTATCATACTATGGAGACCTGCGTCGGATTTACCTGGATGCAGCTTTGCAGCAGGCTTCTGAAATTCTGCGGAGATTCCCGCTATGCGGACCAGATCGAGAAGACATTCTACAACGCCATTCTCGGTTCGATGAAGTGTGACGGCAGCCAGATTGCCAAATATACCCCGCTTGAAGGCTGGAGAGTAGAAGGTGAGAAGCAATGCCATATGGATATAAACTGCTGCAATGCAAATGGTCCTCGCGCCTTCGCGATGATTCCGGCTCTCGCATATCTGACAGAAGGCGATTGCCTCAAGATAAACCATTATGGAGATTCCGAGGCGGAGATTTCCCTGGACAAGCGCAACTCCGTGGGAGTCAGCGTCCGTGGAAATTATCCGGTTTCCGGAAACATATCCATAGAACTCTCTCCGGCCAAACCGGCTGAATTCACTTTGGCGCTGAGGATCCCTCAATGGAGCAAGACGACTACGGCAAAGTTGATCAGCGGCTCTGATACATTGAACATCAGTCTTGACAATCTTCCTGCCGGTGAATACGCAAAGATGGACCGCAAATGGAAGAAGGGTGACCGCATCGAACTGTCGCTTGACCTTACGCCGCATCTGCTGGAACTTAATGGACATCAGGCTGTTGTGCGTGGTCCTATAGTGCTTGCAAGGGATTCCCGTTTCAATGACGGTTTCGTGGATGAATGCGTGGTAATCCAATCTTCAGAGGACGGCAGCGTCGCCCTGACCCCGGCAGAAGGCAACGATTTCGCGTGGATGTCTTTCACAGCCCCGATGATTGCAGGAGCCGACCTGGAAGGCAACGGCAAGCCACGCCAGATCCACCTCTGCGACTTCGCATCCGCAGGCAATACTTGGGACAAATCCACCCGCTACAAGGTTTGGCTCCCGAAAACCCTGAATGTTACCAAAGGCGAATACCGGGCTTACAACGACGCTCCCCATAATTAAAATAACCGTTTAAGAATACTCATATGTACAAACGCATACTCACGTTTGCATTGTCCGCTCTGTCTATCTGCGCTTCATACGCCCAGAACACTTGGACGGGCAATCCTTTCGCTTCCAAGGGAACAATTGTAGCCCCCGTATTGAGCAGTTCGCTCGTGGATGAGATTGTAATCGTCTCAGACAATCCCGGAGACTGGAAATTTACCGCATCATTGGAAAATGACGGAGGAAAAGAAATAATCAGCATTTCGATGGATGCACAGACAGAGGCACCGCCGGCAAAATTCAATGTATATTTCACTTTCCCGCAGAAAGGTGTTTTCAACTTCTGGAGTCCGGACTTGCATTGCGGCACACACCTGGATCCTTTCTGGGGCTTAACCAATGCCGGCAGTTCACTCGCCTACAGGATGCCTCTCTATGAGTATTTTGATGACAATAATACGAATTGCCTGACAATCGCCTGCTCAGAGGTGCTCCGCAAGGTAGATGCCGTACTCGGCATAATGGAAGAAGGTTGCGCAATCTGCTCTGAACTGCGCTTCTTCAGGGAAAGTGAAGCTCCTGCCAAGCATTATGAAACTAAAATCCTGCTTGACAAGCGACCTGTATTCTGGTCGGAAAGCATCCGCGAGGCGTCCGATTGGATGAGCCGGGTGAATGGCTACGAGTCGTTTCCTGTGAATGAGTCCGCATTTGAGCCGTTGTATTCAAGCTGGTACCAGTTCCACCAGGACGTAAATTCCGAAGCGATTGAACAGGAGTGCCGTATTGCGGCGGATCTCGGAATGAAAACCGTAATTCTTGATGACGGTTGGCAGACGACTGACGGAAACAGAGGTTATGCTTTTTGCGGAGACTGGAGACCGGCTCCCCAGAAATTTCCTGATATGGCTGCCCACGTTTCGGCAGTTCATGATCTCGGAATGAAATATCTTATCTGGTACAGTGTCCCATACGTCGGATGGCATAGCGACGCCTACAAGAGATTTGAGGGAAAGTACCTCTACAATGACCGGGTCAGCAGCTGCGGCGTGCTTGATCCTCGTTTCCCTGAGGTCAGGAAACATCTGGTGGATTTGTATGTCAATGCCTTGAAAGACTGGAACCTGGACGGATTCAAACTCGATTTCATCGACAGCTTCAGATTCCATGGAGAGGATCCGGCGGTGAAAGAGAAATATGCCGGACGTGACATCATGAATCTGAGCGAAGCCGTGAACGTGCTGATGAAGGAAGTCTCATCCGCTCTGAGAGCCATCAAACCGGAGGTTCTCATTGAGTTCAGACAGCAGTACATAGGTCCTGCCATCAGACAGTACGGCAACATGTTCCGTGCAGCAGACTGCCCGGGCAACGCGAAAGACAACAGGATGAGAATCGCCTCCCTCAGGCTGACAAGCGGTTCTACGGCTGTTCATTCAGACATGTTGGAATGGAACATTTCCGAAACTCCGGAGAATGTGGGCAGAGCGATCATCAACTCCATTTTCGGAGTCGTACAATACTCGACAATGCTGAGGAACATTCCGCAAGAACAGCTTGACGTCATGAGAAAATGGATGAAGTTCGCTTCCGATCATCGTGAGACTCTGCTCAAGAGCGAATTCCGTCCGCATCATCCTGAACTCGGCTACCCTGTCATCGAGGCGGAGAGCGATAAGGAACTCATAATCGCAGTATATCAGGACAATGCCGTCATTGACGTGCCCCGTCGTGGAAAGAGCGTCTATATCCTGAACGCATCCGGTTCAGACAGCATTGTCGTCCGCTGCGGCAAAAAGACAAAAACCGTGAAAGTCCCTTGCGGCGACTGGAAATCATTGAACTAAGATTGGGCATCGCGGACGAAGACTTCGCTGGTGGTGGCGTTCTTTTTCTTGACCTCTATCACGGTAGGGATTCTTTTCTGGAGGTCCTCTATGTGGGAGATGATGCCGACGTGCTTGCCGCTGGAAGAGTTCAGTTTCTCCAATGCAGACATCACGCTGTTGAGCCACTCCTGGCTGAGTGTTCCGAATCCTTCATCAATGAAGAGTGTATCCACGCTGATGCTGTTCTCTGCGAGGCTGGACAGGCCCAGGGCCAATGACAATGAAATCACGAACCCTTCACCGCCTGAAAGCGTGTTTCCTGAGCGGACCACGCCGTCTTCATTGTCCTCTACCAGGATGACGAGTGAGCCCGGCTGTGCTGTCAATTCATAACGCGGGGCGATCTTTCTCAGATATGCGTTTGCATGATTGAGGATGTCCTGCATGATGTAACTCTGGGCTATCTTCTTGAATGTGAATCCGTCGGTGCCTCCGAAAAGGGTGTCCAACGTTTTCCATTGGGCATTGACCTTGCCGGCCCTGTTAAGCGCGTCAATCTTGCTTTTAAGCTCGTCCTGCTTCCTGTCATCATCCTCAATGACAGTCTTGAGCTTGCCGAGGTGCTCTGACTTGCCCAAATTGTCCGATTCGACAGTCTTCTTCAGTGCATTGACCTCTACGGCAGTCTTAGGCAGGGCTCCGTCTTCAGCATAAGCGTTTTTCAAGGTGTTCTCATTCAGTTCTTTGGACTTGCGTGCGGTGTCGATGTTCTCAAGAGCCGTTCTGATGCGGCTCTCCAATGAACCCCACTCCACGATTGCGTTGCCGGCGTATTTTTTCGGTACGATGTCCCCGGAAACGAAGTCACCATTGGCCGCGATGATTCTTTCCCTTACATCTGATGCGGATGCGATGTTGCTTTTGAGATTCTTCATCTCTACGGTCACCTTGTCATATTCTTTCAGGGTGTCATTGTACTTTCTGGCACTCTCCTTGAGATTCGCGATGAAGCCTTTGTCATCACATTCCCATTCCTTCTTCCAGTCAGGGAAGGAGATGAGGCTCTCTGCCGCCAGAAGGGACTCCGATGCGGATTTCTCTGCCACAGAGATCATTTTCTTGTCATTGTCAATGTTGCTGCTGATTCTCTGGATCTCCAGGTTCTTCCTGTTGTAGTCGGATACGATAGGAGAGTAGATGTCGCTCTGGTATTTGTCCCTGTCTGCAGTTGCGTTGTCCACGGCCTTTTGCCTTTCATTGACAGCGGCAATTGCCTTTTCATTGGCATCCTTGCGTGTGTCCAGCGTCTTTTTGGCCTCCTCGAGCTTTTCCCTGATGTTTTCTTCATTGACTTTTAAGCCCAGTGAAGAGAAATTCTTGGCGAACGCTTCCTTGAGTCCTGCCAAGGTCTTTTCGTCGTTGCCGAGCCTGCTTTTGGAATTGTCGAGCTCTTTAAGTCTGGTGTTGAACGCTGTACTTGCTTTGACTGATGCCTCATCTGCTTTCCGTTTCTCCGTTTCCGCCTTTTCCAATGCCTCTTTTGCAGGCTTGAGAAGATCGTTCTGCTCCTGTTCCGAGATGAGTGATGTTATTTTCGCATGACATACTGGACAGATGTCGCTGCCACTCTTACGGAGCCAGTTCCTAAGACTGATGGCTGCCTTGTCTATTGCTACAGCCTGCGTCTCATATAATTCACGACTTTTCTCGTAGATGTCATCTGCTGTCTTCGACTTCTCCTTCAGTTCATTGAGCGCAATGCGCTCTGCCTCAACGTCTTCTACTGCCTTTTTGTAGTCGGACTTCCCGGTAGCGAGGTTCTCTTCTTTCTGCTGGATGACAGCGTAGGCAGTGCCTGCATCGCCGATGAGTTTCAGCTCCTTGCCAATGTCGCGTCTCTCTTTCTCCACATCTTCAGGCTTGAGCGCCATCTTGGCCTCAATGGCCTCAGTTACAGCAACATTCTTGCTGTCAAGAGTCTTCTCGGCATCGGCTTTCTTCGTTTCCAGTTCGGCGAAAAGTGCCTGGGACGCTTCAAGTGCTTTCTTCTCATTCTCGAGAACTTCTTTCTGTTTCTTGCAGTAGTTTTCCTGCTTAGATACGTTCACGAGATGCGATTCGATGGTCTGGACATTCGCGAACATGTCGGCGTGAACTTTCTGAGCCTCAATGTCTTTCGCCATGTCTCCGGCAATGTCCTTTTTCTTGTCGAGCTCGGCTTGGCCATAGGCAATGTCATTGGTGAGGACGCAGAACTTCGACTTCGCCGCTGCAAGAGTCGCTTCAGAGTCCTTTATGGACTTTTCAGCAGCCTCGACAGCTTCAAAGGCCTTCAGCAGGCTTCCGAACAGCGTCAATGCGGACTTGTTCTTTTCAATGTCGTCTCCGGTCTGTTTTATTTCATTGACAAGAGCGCTCTTTTCCTCTGTCGAGAGAAGAACGACAGAATCGACGTCCTTTTTCGCATCTTTGTAGGCATTATCTGCGTCGATTGAGTTCTTATGGATGCGGGTGCCGATTATCGCATAAATCTCGGTGCCGGTAATTTTCTCGAGAATCTCCGACTTCTCCTTGCTCTCGGCTTTCAGGAACTGGGTGAACTGCCCCTGGGCGAGCATTGACGTGCGGCAGAACTCATCGTAGTCCAGGCCGATGATTTCCGTCATCTTGTCAATGCGGGCCTTGCCCTTTTTTTTATCCGTATTGCCTTTGCTGTCGGTTATGGACCATTCTTCGTCTTCCAGTTTTCCATTGCGGTTTACATGGCATTCCCACTCGGCGGTGTAGTCGGAGCCGTCCGTTCCCTCGAACAGGAGTGTTATACCGCCTGCCTTCTCACCTTTCTTGAGCAGCTGGTTTACAGACACTATGCTGATTTCCTGTCCGCCCTCTTTGTAGGACGTTTCTACTGTCTTTTTGCCGTTCGTCAGGCGAGGGGTCTTGTTGTACAGGGCAAGGCATATGGCATCCAGGATGGTGGATTTTCCGCTTCCGGTCTCGCCGCAGATGAGGAAAATAGGGGAGTCCGACAGCGGTGCGGACGTGAAGTCGATGCTCGCGGATGAGATCGACGCTATGTTGGTGATGTCCAGTTTCTTCAGTTTCATGGTATCAGTCGTGTTTTTCAGGGTTCATAACTTCGTCAATGGTTTCTTTCAGCATGGCGAGGATATTCTCGTCGATGCCTTCTTGTCCCGTTTCCTTCAGGTAGAGTTCAGCCACGGAGTAAGGCCCCATATTCCCGAGCTCTGCGGTGCTGATCTTAACTTCCCCGTGGGCGCTGCTGTCCTTTTCATTGACCTTCTTCACCCTGTTTATCAGGCAGAACTTCGCCTTCAGATGGCATTGCTCCGGAACTTTGGCGGCCTTGTCTTTCGCCTCGACAGGAATGGTCCCGTCGTCAGTGACATTGAGCCGTACATAGCAGGCCTTTTCCGGGTCCATTTGCTTGAACGCCTCGTAGGCCTCTTCCCATTTGAGGGACTTCACTTCGCTGCGTCTGGTCCTGTCCTGCTGCGGTATGGTGATGACCGGCATGGCATTGTCAATGTCGATTGTCTCCACCTCCGGTGTGTCGCCGTGGGCGCCTATGGTCACGAGCGAAACGCTGTGCTGGAAGTCCTCGTCGAAAGATACAGGCAGGGGAGAGCCGCTGTAGCGGATCCTGTCTGAGATGTCCTGCGGATTGTGTATATGGCCGAGCGCAATGTAGTCGTAACCAGTCCCGAAAACATCTGCATTGACCATATCGATTCCTCCTATGATGTCGATGTCCTGTCCGACGGCATCGGGTTTCTCTCCTGAGAACCGGTTTACGGCCGTATGGGCCATCACGACGACAGGAAGTCCGTCTTTGTTGCGTTTCTCGACTTCCTTCAGCAGGAGGGCTATAAACTCTTTCATTCTCTCCTCCCTGGGCAGGTCTGCCTTCACGGCCGGGAAATTGCCTGGGTAGCAGTGAGGTATGGCGACAATGTAGCCGACGGTGCTGCCGTCCCTCATGATGGGGAAGATATGGCGTTCGAAAAGCTGCCTGTGAAATTCGTCGCAGTCTTCTCCCTGGAGAATGTTGCGTTTTATGGATGCCACGATGGATACTCCCACGAGGTTCCACAGCGGGTCGGTGATCTCTATCTTGTTGCTGTCGTGGTTGCCGGCTGTCACGATGACCTTCATTGACGGAGCAATCTTATGTACCGCCATGAGATGATGCATGAACATCTCCTGCGCTGACGTCTGGGGTGATGTCGTGTGATAGATGTCGCCGCTGATGACGTATGCGTCCGGCTTCTGTTCCATGATGATGTTTTCTATCTGGGCGAGGCAGCCGGTCTGCTCGACGGTCCTGTCATACGAATATAACGTATGCCCCAAATGCAGGTCAGATGTATGTAGAATCTTCATATTTGTATTATATGTCAATGTCGTTCTTGTGTCAATGTCATTTGCCTGTATTATTTACATCATAAGGCGGCAAATCTTACATAAAAATAGTGAAATTTTCTGTAGAAAGCATAATGACGTGATATTCAACAGTCTGTAATAATGTAATGTCCCGATGCGGATAACCACATCGGGACATTAAGCTTTCTAGTTGAATGCCAGATCTTTGGCTGTCGCTGGGCTACCTCCTGCTGCCTATCGGCCTTTCCTTGGTGAAGCCAGGGAACACCCTGACGAGAACTACTCCGTGCGGAGGTACATCAGCATCGAAACGATCCCTGTCGTTGGTGATTTCGGCGACATCTTTCTGCCTCCAGACATCCCGGACGATGATTTTGTCCCCGATAATTCCGATGGCTCTCGGCTTGAAACCGATCTTCTGGGTTGTCTCGCTGAGGTTGAACATGGCGATTGCCAGCGAACCGTCCTCCAAAGGCTTGAAGTATGTGGCATAGGAACTGTTGCCGTAAATCTTTGTGGCCGCGTAACCGAGCGGATCCTGATTGATGTCGATCACCTCGTTGTTGCACAGAAGGCTCTTTGTGAATTTGTCGGCGACCGCCATGTCGCAGCCGATCAGGAGCGGGGACGCCTGCATTGCCCAAAGGGTGACGTGGGTATATTGCTCGTCCGGAGTCAGGTTGGTGTAGTGGTATTTCCTGCCCCAGCCGACGTTTCCGATGACCATCATGTCTCCGTCAGGCCAATGTCCAGGGCCTGAATATGGCGCCCAGCTGCTGTTCCTGCCGAAACCGATGCCGGAGATGCTTTTCCAGTTGTCACGGATGTCACCTGTGGTCCTCCAGCAGTTGGCGTATTTGACATATTCCTCGGCCAAAGGAAGAAGGGCGGTGTTGGAAAGGCTGTAGACGATGTCCCTGCCGCACTTTTGAAGTTCATCGTGCATCTCTTTCATGCTGTACCAGTCGTGCGGGTTCCAGTCGTACTTGAGGTAGTCGAAGCCCCATTCCGCCCACTGGCGCGCGTCCTGGGCGGCGAATGAATATTTCCCGCTGTACCAAAGCTTCTCTCTGGTCAGCTCGCCGGACGGATCCACCATCCTGTAGTTCTCGTTGACGAGCCCTTTCTTTACCCACTCGTAGGTGCCGTCGGCGTTGTCGCACTGGGTGCCGATGTGTGCCGCGTAGGTCGCCACCCACGGACCGGAATAGATGCCGACCTTGAATCCCATGGTGTGCAGCGAGTCCACAAGACCTTTCATGTCAGGGAATTTCACGTTCGGCTGGATCGCGTTCTCCTTTCCGCCGCGGAGTCCCTGCCAGCCATCGTCTATGTTGATGTACGACCAGCCATAGTCCGCCAGTCCGCTTTCAAGGATCGCTTTCGCGGAGGCCATCACTTTCTCATGGCTTACCGTGTTGCCCCAGCAGTTCCAGCTGTTCCAACCCATCGGAGGAGTCAGCGCGATCTTCTCTCCGATGACGATCCTGAACTCCCTTGTCGCCTCGCCGAGGCTGTTGGCGGCCTTCAACGTAACATTATAGGTGCCGGCTTTCTTGACCTTTCCGGTGATCACACCTGTTCCGGAGTCGATTTTCAGGCCTTTGGGCAGGTTCTCGGCCGAGAATGTCATCGGTCTGTCACCTGTCGCCGCCACCTTGTACAGGAAATCTGAGCCTGGACGGGCGCCATAGATCTTGGCTCCGTTGATCCGGGGAGTGTGTGGAGCCTCCGGAGTAAGGATATAGCCGGAATAGTCCGGAACCTTCACCTCGTCCGATGGCTCTGATTGGGCTGATGCTGTGGCACTTGCCAGAATGGCCAGCGCGCCTGTCAGCAGAAAGGAAATTTTTCTCATGATCTGAATTTTGTGTTATTAGTATTGAATATCCTGCATTATAAAACGCAGCGACTCCGATTTACCCTACCTCGCATGATTCCGGAATATGGATGATTGCGCCCGAAAAGTCACTTCGTGCAAAAAAATACGTACCGATCATCGCGGAGCAAGAGGCAGTGGAATCTTTTGAAATATTCATTTGAAAACAAAGGTAGGGTAAAAGTCCGGTTAAACGTTAAATATCTATATGAAATAATTAAAGTCATTATGAGTAAAGACGACAGAAGGATTTCAGATGATCGGATCAAAGAGAAATGCTTCAGATATTTCCGTGGCGAATCCACTTACGAGGATGAGGTTTCAATCCGCGAGAGCCTTTCGGACGGTAAGCTGTCGATGGATGATTTCAGGACGATGGAGAAGGATTGGTGTGACAGCGAGAGGCCGACTGCGGGGCAGAGGATGGCCTACGTCAGGCTTACGGGAAAAATCAAGGCACGCCGGTGGAAACGCTTGCTGCTGAGGATTTCCGTCCCGGCGGCAGCGGCGGTGGCCGTCATCGTGGCGTTGTTCTTCAATCTGTTCAATGACAAGGAGAATCCGGTCTCCACTTTCTCGACAGCCTATCTGGAGACGAGACTGGTCGTGCTTCCGGACTCGTCCAAAGTTTGGCTGAACTCTGCTACGACCCTGACCTACGATTCGGATTTCAACAAGAAGGGCAGGGAAGTGACGCTGTCCGGCGAGGCGTTCTTCGATGTCTCGAAGAATCCGGCCAAGCCATTCATCGTCAGAATGGACGATGCCAGCATCACTGTCAAAGGCACCTCGTTCAACGTCTCTGCCTACAACGGTGAGAACGGAATCCAGGCGGCCCTCCTTACGGGACAGATTCAGTTCCAGACCGGCAAGGACTACATTTATCTCAGCCCGGGCGAGGTCATCTCCTACAACCGTATCGACCGTTCCATGAGCAAGTCCAGGCGGGATGTGAGCCAGTACCGCTCATGGCTTGACGGCAAGCTGGACTGCGAGTCAGTCACGCTTGACTGGCTGTTTTCCAGACTGACATCCTTGTACGGAACGCGGATTCATTACAATCCGGTGAAATACAGGAACAAGACTTTCCGTGTCATACTCGACACCCGTGAGTCCATCGATGATGTGCTTGGGGCGGTGGCCGTAATTGTGCCGATCTCGTGGGCATGGCAGGATGACAGCAGCATCGCGATCACAGAAAAATGACATACAATCAAAACTAATAACGTTAACTAAACCCACTGTTCAACAAAAATGAAGAGACAACTTGTTTTCAAGAGCGCGCTTCTTGTTTTGCTTCTCGTGATGACCGGGCAGTTCATCTCCGCCCAGTCGTTCACAAAGCGGTTCAAGAACGAGCCTCTGACTGGTGTCATCAAGGAACTTGAGCGCCAGACCGGCTATTCTTTCATCTACGAGACAGGAATTCTTCGGGATGCCCCGGCTGTCACGGCCGACTTCAACTCGGCGTCCGTGCAGACTGTCTTGCGGCAGATAGTCAAACCACCTTTCAAGTATGAGCTGAAAGGCAAGATCATCACGATCACCAAAACCGAGGCAAAGACCTCAGGCAAGACAACCGGCGATGACAAATCTACGGAGGTCAGCGGAACCGTCAAGGACGCCAAGACCGGCGAGCCGCTTGTCGGAGTGGCGGTTTGGGTCAAGGACACTCCGATTGGAGTCTCCACCGACCTTGATGGCCGCTATAACCTTTCATTCAAAGGCAATTACGGCTACATCAGCGTGTCCTGCATAGGCTATGTGGCCCAGGATGTCCAGATAAAGAAGGGATCACAGGTCATCAACGTGGCCCTTGAGCAGGATGGAAACACTTTGGAGGAGGCTGTGGCTGTCGGCTACGGCCACCAGAAGAAGGCCAGTATCGTGGGCGCCATCGCCACAATCGCTCCGGACGCGGTGAAGATTCCGGTGTCCAAGATCAGCAACGCTCTCGCCGGAAGGCTTTCCGGAGTCGTGTCGGTGCAGAGGAGCGGCGAGCCTGGAGCGGGATCCACTTTCTGGATCCGAGGCATCAGCACCTTCGGAGCCAACGCCAACCCTCTCGTCCTGATCGACGGAGTCGAGCGTGAGCTTGACCTTGTGGATGTCGAGGACATCAAGGAATTCTCCGTCCTCAAGGACGCCGCCGCGACGGCCGTTTACGGAGTGCGAGGAGCCAACGGCGTGGTGCTCATCACGACACGCAGCGGAGAGGAGGGCAAACCAAAGGTCAGCATCAAATTCGAGAACGGTGTGACCAGCCCAGTCAAGGTGCCGGAGATGGCGAGCGCGACACAGTACATGGAAATGTACAATGTGGCTTCCGGGACTGAATATTTCGATGCGGAGAGGGTACGCAAGACCTTGAGCGGAGAGGATCCGGACCTTTACCCTAATGTCGATTGGGTCAACAGCATATTCAAGAACCTCAGCAACAACACCAGGGCGAACGTCAACGTCTCCGGTGGAACCAGCTCCGTGAAATATTACATCTCCGGAGGTTTCTACAACGAGAACGGGCTCTTCAAGACTGATCCTACGGCCGATTACAACACGGGAATATATTACCGCCGCTTCAATTTCAGGGCGAACGTGGATGTGAAACTCACTCGCCACACGTCCATGAACGTCAATCTCGCCACGACTTTCGAGCAGAAGAACGAGAGCGGAACGAGCAGCAGCTCGATCTGGTCGGCCGCGCTGAAGACACCGTCTGTGATCTTCCCGATGGTCTATTCGGACGGCCATTATCCAGGACCGGGTACTAACATGGGCTACAACCCGTACGCCCTTCTGACACAGACCGGTTACAAGCAGGCGTTCTACAACACGGCTCAGTCTCTCGTGTCCCTCACCCACGATTTCTCGTGGCTCACCGATGGACTTACAGCCACAGTCAAAGGCTCTTTCGACGCTAAGAACAACGCTTACCAGAACCGCACCAGGACTCCTGAGCAATACGGTCAGGCGTACAGGGACGAGAACGGAGAACTGCACCTTACTGAGCTTGTGCAGGGCTCGCAGACACTGGATTTCTCATATTCCAACACCGGATGGCGTTCCCTCTATCTGGAGGCCAGCCTGAACTACGCAAGGTCATTCGGAAACCACAGCGTCACAGGTCTCCTTCTCTATCAGCAGTCACAGAAGAACTATATCGGCTCCAGTGCCACCTCCAGCAATGCGGCCCTGCCGTACAGACATCAGGGAGTGGCCTTCAGGGCTACCTACAATTATGATTCACGGTATTTCGCCGAGTTCAACGCCGGCTACAACGGATCCGAGAACTTCTCGCCTGGACACAGGTTCGGATTCTTCCCGTCAGTGGCCGGTGGCTGGCTGGTCTCCAACGAGAAATTCTGGACAGGACGCCTGGCTGATGTCATCAGCTTGCTGAAAATCAAGGGCTCCTATGGAATTGTCGGAAACGACCAGATCGGAGGCAACCGTCGTTTCATCTACCTGGAGACAATCAACTCCGGTGATAAGTGGAGTTTCGGCGAGACGGTGACCTCCTACCCGTCCTACCGGCGCGGCGAATGGGCCAACGACAATGTCGGCTGGGAGAAATCACGCAAACTGGATGTCGGCGTGGATGTCTCGTTCTTCGACAAACTCCGCGTGCAGGTGGACTGGTTCAAGGAAAAGCGTTCGGGAATATTCCTTCAGAGGTCTTCCATTCCTGAATATATCGGAATCACCACGAAGCCTTACGTCAACATCGGCCGGATGAGGAACTCCGGATGGGACAGCTCCCTGCAGTACGACCAGAAGATCGGCCAGGTGAACTTCTCGGCGATGGGTAACTTCACTTTCGCCCGTAACGTCATCGAGGATCAGGACCAGCCGGACTACATCGAGAAGTACATGAACCGTACCGGCCAGGCCAGATGGCAGACATTCGGCTATGTGTCCGACGGACTGTTCAAGGACGAGGCTGACATCGCCACGTCTCCGGACCAGAGCGCTCTCGGCGAGGTACGTCCTGGCGACATCAAGTACAAGGATCTCAACAACGACGGTGTGATCGACAGCAAGGACGTCAAGGCCATAGGGTACACCGACGTGCCTGAGATCGTGTACGGTTTCGGTGTGTCCGCCCAATGGAAGGGATTCGATGTGTCGGTTTTCTTCCAGGGCAACGCCCACGTAAGTTTCTCGATAAACTCCTCTATGGTACGCGGATTCACCGAGCCGAAGATGGCCGCGAACAACGTGTTCTCCGATATCTACGGGAACTACTGGACCGAAAGCAACACCGACGCGAAATACCCGCGTCTTACCACGACCGAGGCGATGAACAACAACCAGTCATCTGACTTCTGGCTCGTCAACGGCCGCTACATCAGGCTCAAGAACGCTGAGTTCGGCTACACTTTCCCTAAGAGATTGATCCAGAAGATGCGCCTGAGCCAGCTGCGTGTCTTCGTGTCCGGAACGAATCTGCTTACCTTCGCTCCGTTCAAGCTCTGGGATCCGGATCTCCAGACGGGAGCGTCGAACTACCCTAACACCAGAGTGGCCAACATCGGTCTGAACATCGGTTTCTAATAATCAAGAAGTACTATGAAGAAGAATATATCAGCAATAATCCTGATGATTGCGCTGGCGGTCTGCGGCTGTGACAGTTACCTGGACAGGCAGCCTGACGACCAGCTGACCTCAAAGAACATATTCGACAAGAAGACGACCACGCTGCAATATCTTGTCAATGTCTATACCTACATTCCGAGCGAATGGTCCCCGGAAGGTTACGGTTCCTCATCCGGCATCGCGATCACTGCCAGCGACGAGGCTTCCTGCGCCTACACCGGCTCACGTTTCTTCGCTTTGCTGAACCATAACCAGCTTTCCCCTCTGTCAACCCACGGCGGTTACCGTCATGCGGTTTACAGACTTTTGTATCAGGGAATAAGCGAGGCGACATATTTCATGTCCAAGGTCCAGGACTGCCCTCAGCTCACGGATGATGAGAAAGTGATGTGGCGGGGCGAGGCCCGTTTCCTCAGGGCGTTCTACTATACCGAGCTGCTCAAATGGAACGGCCCTGTCATTTGGCTCGGGGACAGACAGTCGGACTATTCCGACCCGAATGTGTCAAAGGTGGACAGGTCCCCTTGGAGCACGATAGTCGATTGGCTTTGTGATGAATATGACAAAGCGGCCACCGAGCTCCCTGACACGAGAAGCTCCTACGAGATCGGACGTGCCACGAAAGGCTCTTCCCTTGCGATGAAGGCCAGGCTCCTCATGTTCAACGCCAGCCCTCTTTTCAACGGGCAGAACGGCACCGGCATTTATGACGGCATCGTGAACAAGGACGGAGAGAAACTCTTCAACACTGAATATGACGAAAACCGTTGGAGACAGGCGGCCGAGGCGGCGAAGGCTGTCATAGACATGAACACGTACAATCTTGTGGATGACGAGAACGCCACTCCGCTTGAGAATATTCATAACGCTGCGGTGCTGCTCAATTCCCCTGAGAACATATTCACGGTGCAGTGCGGCGGACGCAGCTGGAGAGTCGGGGAGACTCCGGTCTCGGCGAGCGGATACGGCGGAATCGGTCTGACCCAGAAGCTTGTGGACGCTTTCGCGATGGACAACGGCTACTATCCGATCACCAACATGGAAGACGAATCCTACGACAACGGCGCGGGTGTCATTGAGGTGGATCCACGTTCCGGCTACACTGAGACCGGGTCTCAGAAGTTCGTCAACCCGTTCTTCTCCACCATCCCTAAGAACCTGAAGTCCAACGACGCCATCGAGACCATGAACATGTACATCGGCCGCGAGCCGAGGTTCTACGCCAATGTGTTCTGGAGCGGCCAGACATGGATCATGGGCACGAACAAGCTGGCCAACATCCAGTTCTACAAGAACGGAAACTCCGGACCTATCACATCGAACAACTACAGCCCGACCGGTTACCTTTGCCTCAAGTTCATCGATCCGGATCTGGACACGAAGTCAAGCCGGTGGGGGAACCTCTCGTGGCCGATCATCAGATATGCCGATGTGCTGCTGATGTACATCGAGGCTCTCAATGAATATGACCCGGCGAATCCGGACATCCTCACTTACTGGAACATGATACGCCACAGGGCCGGGGTCCCGGCGATCGGAACCGGCGAGGACGAGGTCTATCCTGAGATCATAGGCGACAAGGATCTCCAGAGAAAGTACATCCGCAGGGAGCGTATGGTCGAGCTTTGCTTCGAGGGAAAACGTTACTTCGACACCCGCCGCTGGATGATAGCCGAAAGGGAGGATAACGGCAAGGTCGTAGGATGCAACATCGGAGCGTCTGACCATAAGATTTCCGGTGATTATTGGAGGCGCACGTCCATTTTCGACACTTTCGGAGAGGCCGGCACCAAGTCCGAGAGGGTGTTCACCAAGAAATACTATGTCCTTCCTATGAATCAGGCCGAGCTTGACAGGGTTCCGGAACTGACTCAGAACTACGGATGGTAGAACTGGAAACGACTTCTAAAAAAGAATCATTATGAAACGAAAATATACTCTTATAGGCTTAGCCGCGCTTCTGTCCGCCGCGGCTTGCGAGCCGAGCCACCTGGAGGACAATCTTTACGACCCTTCCGTGTACATCCTCAACAACGGGTACCAGAAGACGGAGACATTCTATGACGTGCAGTCTTCGTTCACGGCTGAGGTGAACGCCTACTGTGGCAGCTATTACGACCAGAACCCAAAGGTGAGGCTGTCGGAGGACGCCGCCGTGCTGGAAAGGTACAACGAGGAGAACTCCACGTCACTTCAGGCACTGCCTGCCGACTGCTGGTCCCTGGAATCGTCTGACCTCCAGATGAAGGACAAGAAAGCCACGTTCAAGGTGGATTTCAACATCGAGGCTCTGAAAAGGCTTTCCACCGAACCTGACTATTCCGATCTTGGGAACTATGCCGTGGCGTTGAGGCTGAAATGCCTCACCGATGGCGTGAACGATGCCCAGACCGATGAGCTTGGCAGCACCGTCATCGTTCCGGACATGAGCATGATGGCGTTCAGCCTGGACAAATCCGGCGTGTCAGAGACGGATCTCGACAATCTGGAGGACAATGACGGATTCATCATTGTTGAATATAAGGTCCGCACAAGCATCGAGAACAATTGGGACAACGGCGTGAAGTTCACTTTCAACGTCCCGTCTGACAAGGCTGAATATTCACTTCTTCCGGAGGGATCATATTCAGTGACATCCTCTTCTGAGCAAGGTTTCACTCCTGGAGTGTCCGAGATTGTCTATACTGTCCGCATCGACAAGTCCAAGGCGCAGGAAAGGTACTATTCTCTTGTGGCCGGCGTCGAGTCGGAAGGCGGCTTCAAGGTGGAAGGTGAGTCTGAGTCAGTGATGAATATGTTCAACAGGCATCATTACAGCCAATCGGACATCAAGGTTCGCAACTGCAACACCTATAAGATCGGTGCCGGGCCGGAGCTGACGATCGACGGGAAGATCAACACGAAATGGGAGTCCGGCTATCAGACCACCGATGTCGTGGCATCAAAACTGCCTTATGTCATTGAATATGAACTGGCGAATCCGGTGTGCATCTCTGACTTTGATCTGTACCGGCGTCAGGACCGTTATGCCTCCGACCTTAAAGGCGGACATCTGGAAGTGTCTTTGGATGGAGAGAATTACACCAAGGTCTGCGATTTCGACTACACCGGCGTGAGCGCATACCGTAACGTTCACGCGGCGGAGATCGAGCCGGAGGCGAAGTACGTCAAGTTTGTCGTGACGGCGTCAGGACGAAAGGGCGGAGCCTTGAAGGTTCCCCTGTGCAGTCTGGCAGAGTTCAGCATCTGCTATAAATAATTGTCATGACGTAATATTCAGAGAGGGTGACTTTTTAGCCACCCTCTCTTCTTATATTCAACCCTATGTCCGTGATCAATCCACCATGCAGGTGAGGATGAACAGCAGCCAGAGATGAGCGGCTCCGCTCTGGAGATCCGCGTTCCCGTTGCCGGCGAGGCCGTCCAATTCTTTCCTGAACACCGTCAGGGCTTTGTGGATGTGCTTTTCCACAGCCTTCTCAGAGATTTTCAAAGCCGCCGCGATTTCCTTGTTCTTCATGTTCTGGAACCTGCTCATCATGAACACTTCGCGGCATCTGTCAGGAAGCTTGCCCATGATGCTGTGGATGTTCGCCGTGAGTTCATCGTAGATTGTCTTCCGGTCGGAGTCGTTGACCGCGAAATCCATCTGATAGAGACCTTCGTCGCAGACGTTTCTGAAAGAATCCGTGAGACTGACAATCCTGAGTGATGACTGGTGGCGCAGTGTGTCAATCGACCGGTTCCGTACAATGCGGAACAGAAGAGCCTGCCATGCGTCGCTTTCCTTTCCTTCGAATTTCTCCCAAAGCGTGCCATAGGCCTCGTGCACGATGTCTTGCGCTGTGTGCTCGTCCGACACGAACCTGAACGCGAAGTTGTAAAGCCTGTCGCTGTACTTGTAATACAGTCCTTCGAATATCGTTTCATCCAGAATCATCTTTTCTTATCCTTTGACATGGCTTTATATCATACAAATATAGCCTTTTTTAAGGATTACCTGATAAAAAGTCTTGATCGTTTTTTAGCATATAGGGCATCGAAGGTGTCTTACCTTATATAAAACATTTTTATACTCCATGAAACTAAAACTCATAACAAAACTCATTCTGGTCGTTCCGCTGCTTCTTGGCGGGACCGCTTGCCAGAAACAGACTGTGTCCGAGGTGCACGACACTGTCGTCATCAAGACTACGTTGGCCGCCAAGACACCTGCTACGTTGGTGGGAGGCGGAACCGATCAGATCACGATCAGCGCCACGTGTGACTGGTCGCTTGAAGGCGAGGACTGGTTCACGATCGAACCTGCTTCAGGAGTGAAGGGCATCAGCGAATCCAAAATCATCACTCAGCCTAACACGACAGGAGCGGACCGTACAGGTACAATCCGCCTCAAGGCCGGTTCTTACACAGGTACTTACACATTCACCCAGGCGGGCAAATAATGAAGGGCGAAGACTACAGACGCATCCTGGATTTCTTCTTCAGCGGTGTGGAGGTCTCTGATGAACTGAAACAACGGTACCTCGGGTGGCTTGCCGCGTATGGAGATGAACCGGAGGTGAAGGCTTTGCTGGAGGAATATTGGGACTCTGTCTCTTCGGACTCTCCTGATTTCGACTTGACGGCCGGACTGGAGAGGCTTATGGCTTCGTTGGGAGAGGATGGCGCTTCGACAAGCTCAGCGAGCATCGAAGGGACTGCCCCAATGGCTCAAAGACTCGGATGGCTGTCCAATCTGCTGCACAGCAAGCCATTACGTTATTGTGTCACCGCCGCCGCAGCCGTGGCGATATTCATAGGAGGCGCGACAGTCGCGAGAATGAATATGGCTCCAGAAAGGGAGACCGTGCTCATCGCTTCGTCCGACAACGTCGGCTCCTACACCTTGCCTGACGGCACGCACGTATGGCTCAACCGGGACAGCCGGCTGTCCTACAACCAGGATTTCGGCAAGAGCGCAAGGAATGTCTCCATCGACGGCGAAGGCTACTTTGAGGTCACCAGAAACGAGGCCTGCCCGTTCATCGTGAATATGCACGACAACCTTCAGGTCAAGGTTCTCGGAACGACTTTCAACATTGTCAGCGACCCTGTCGGACATTCCGCCGAGGTGATCCTCCGCAGCGGTTCCGTGCAGGTCTCCGACACCGAAAGCAAGGAACTCGTCATCCTCAGGCCTGACCAGAAATATTCTTGGGACAGGGGAAGGACTGAGGTGACGGCGGTGAACGCCGATGACTGCTGCCGCTGGTACGAGCATCGCCTCGCATTCGACAATGTGAAGCTCGGCGACATTCTGGAAAGCCTGTCGCACAAGTACCAGATGAAGATCGCGGCTGACCTCGGCAACCTTAAGGACAAACGTATGTCATTGACGGTCAAGGATGAATCCGTCGATGAGATTATGGAGATCCTCTCAACCCTCCTTCCGGTCCGCTGGGAGCGTCAAGGAAAGACAATCACAATTGATAACAAAACCAAAAACACTAATTATTAATGAAAGGAATATCTAACATTCTTCCTTCATTCACCAGAACCGTGCTTTGCGTGCTGTGCGCCCTCGGGCTTTCGCTCGGTGCGTACGCTCAGAGCAGGACGGCGACCGTGAATGTCAAGGATGTGACAGTCAAGGAACTCCTGAAGGCTATCGAGGCTGGTAGTTCCTACACTTTCGCCTATGTGGACACCGACATTGACCTTGCCGGCAAGGTTTCGGTCACGGCGAAGAACGAGGACATCGAAGCTGTCCTGAAGAAGGTGCTTCCAGGTGTCAAGGTCGAATTCAAGGACCAGAAGATCCTTTTGAGCAAAAAGGCTCCGGAAGCCAGACCTAAGGCTTCGGGGACCGTAGGCCCGAAAATCATTACCGGAAAGGTCGTTGACAAGTCCGGACAGCCGGTGATCGGCGCTATGGTCATCGAGCGTGGCACCAACAACGGAACCGGAACAGACATCGATGGAAACTACGAGCTCAAGGTCAAGAGCGAGGACGCTGTCCTGGACGTTTCCATCATCGGCTACAACAGCGCCTCCGCTACATTGACCGCTGGCCAGTCCAAGGCCGATTTCGTGCTTGAGGAAGAGGCTATCAAGCTGGATGACGTTGTGGTCATCGGCTACGGCGCGCAGAACAAGAGGGATGTCACGACTTCCATCGCGTCCATCAAGGCCGAGGACTTCGCCAACACTCCGACCACGGACTTCCGTGAGTCGATGGCTGCCAAGATGCCGGGTGTTCAGGTCATCAATCTGGGTGGTCAGCCTTCCGGCAACGTCTCCGTCAGGGTCAGGGGTGTCCAGTCCGCCACATCAGGCAACGACCCCCTCTATGTAATCGACGGAATCCCTTGTGACTCAAGGGCTTTTGCTAACCTTGACGGCAGCGACATCGAGAGCCTTGAGGTCCTGAAGGATGCCTCCGCGGCCGCCATCTACGGTTCGAGAGGATCCTGCGGTGTCATCCTTGTCACCACAAAGCGTGGCGCCAACTCAGAGACTCCGGTCATCTCCTACGACGGACAGTTCAGCGTCTCCAATGTCTCCAAGAAGATCGATATGCTCGATGCCTACGAGTTCGCGGAGATATTCAAAGAAGCCAGGGACGGCGCCTATCTTTTTGAAGTTCCCACAGGCTCCATCGGAGATCCGTATAGCGGTCGTCCGAAGAGTTATCATAATGTCGATCCTCTCATCACTTCTTATCTTCAGGACAAGACCGGAACTTTGACAAACACCGATTGGCAGGACGAGATCTTCCGCACGGCGCTCTCGCACAAGCACGCCCTCAGCGTCTCCGCCAGAACGAAGAACTACAACTACTATATTGGCCTGAACTACCTCAACCGCGAGGGAACCATCATCGGATCGGACTTCGAGAGGTACGGACTCAGGGCCAACCTTGACGGCAAGAAAGGTAAGCTGAAATATGGCGTAAGCTTCTCTCCTTCATATTCAAAGACCAATTATGTGAACTCCGATGGCCAGTACGGCAGCGACGGTGTGATCGCGTCCGCTTTGATGGCACCGCCGGTATTCCCGGTTTACAACTCCGACGGGTCCTATAACTGGGATATGAACGGTTATATGAGGTTCAACACTTGGGACACCCAGACCAACGAGGTGCTGAACCCTGTCGCCCTTGCCCTTGAGATCGATGATGTCAGGGAGAAACTGAACCTTGTTGGCAACGTCCACGCTTCCTACGAGTTCATCAAGGGACTTGAATATAAGGTCACGGTCGGTGGTGACTATTATTCCTACATCAGGAACTACTACCGTCCGTCCTACATTCCGCTCAAGAACCTGAAGTACTACGACAAGCCTTCGGCTCCTACCGCGGCCAACTACACCCAGTCATATTTCCACTGGAACGTCACCAACCAGATCTCGTTCAACAGAAAGTTCGGCGAGCACTCAATAAACGCCGTGGCTGTCTATGAGGCTGAGAAACAGGCTATCCAGACCTCCGCCATCAAGGGTACCGGTGTAGAGGGTGACGACAAGATCAGGACCACAAAGAGCAAGACCATTTCAATTGATGACACATTCAACGACAAGTACGCCTACACATTCGCGTCTTGGCTTGTCCGCGCGCAATATTCCTACAAGGGACGTTATATGTTCTCAGCCTCGATCAGAGGTGACGCCTCCTCTCGTTTCGCTCCGAACACAAGGTGGGGATATTTCCCTGCCGCGTCAGCCGGTTGGCGAATCAGTGACGAGAATTTCATGAGGAACACGAAGAACTGGCTGAACGACCTCAAGCTGCGCGCCAGCATCGGTCAGACAGGTAACGCCCAGATCGGTAACTCGGCTTATCTGGCCCTTTACGGATCCAACACTCTCGATCTTGGCAACGGACTCGTCACTTCTATGTACCCGTCGCAGATAGCCAACAACGAGCTTGGATGGGAGAAGAACACCCAGACAAACATCGGCTTCGACGCTAACCTCTGGAACGGCCTTCTCGGCATCAACGCCGACTTCTACTATTCCAAGACCACGGATATGCTCTTTAATATTCCGGTGTCATCTGTGTCCGGTCTGACGAAGTCCAATGTCAACATCGGATCGATGCAGAACAAGGGTGTCGAGATCACCTTGACCTCTCACAAGTCGTTCGGTGACTTCTCGATGGACTGGAACGCCAACTGGTCGCTGAACAGGAACAAGGTTCTGTCGCTTGGTGACGAGGACGCTCCGCTCATCGTCGCCTCTTCATATTCAGGTGCCAACTACATCACGAAAGTCGGCTATCCGGTAGGTTGCTACTACCTGCTCGTGCAGGACGGTGTGTTCCACAACCAGGAGGAACTTGACACATACCCTCATTTCCCGACAACCACTGTCGGCGACTTCCGTTTTGTGGACGCCAACGGCGACGGCAAGCTCGACAAGGATTCCGACCGTGTGATCGTCGGCAACTATATGCCTGATTTCTACTACGGATTCGGTGTTCAGTTCGGCTGGAAGGGACTTGATCTCTCAGCCAACTTCCAGGGTGTCTATGGCAACGAGATCCTGAACCTTGAGAGACGTTACCTTCTGAATATGGAAGCGTCATCGAATATGATGAAGGAGGCTTTGAACCGATTCCCTTACGGCAACCTCAACAGGGCCACCAGAAAATCATCTGGAAACAACGGTTCATGCACCTCGACCTTCCATCTGGAGGACGGATCCTACCTGAGGCTCCAGAACCTGTCCCTCGGCTACACGATGCCGGACAAGTGGTTCCGCGGCACTACCATCTCAAAGATGAGGGTTTACATCCAGGGCACGAACCTGTTCACCTTGACTCATTATTCAGGCTACAACCCAGAGGTCAACAAGAGGTCAACCAACGCCCTCAGCCCGGGCGAGGACTATTGCTCCTACCCTCTTTCAAGAACCTTCAGTGTGGGTATCAACTTTAATCTGTAATGAATATGAAGAATATCATAAAATCAGCTTTGATCGGCCTTGCGGCTCTTAGCCTTGCTTCCTGTGGCGATAGCTTCTTCGAGCAGTACCCGGCGAACACCGTGACCGAAGGCAACTATTACAAGACCGATGATGATTTCAACCAGGGCGTTTACTGCTGCTACGACAAGCTGAAGACCCAGATGGGCTTTTTCATCAACGAACTGGCTTATAGAAGTGACGAGTGTGAGCTCACCGCAATGGCGGTCTCCACTCAGGACAGGTACGATCTCGATCATTTCCAGGAGAGATCCAACAATGCCATACTCTCGAATATCTGGAACGCCTGGTACAACGGAATATACCGCTGCAACGATGTTCTCGACCATATGGCCGGCAAGACTCTCGCGAACGGGGACAAGTACCGTGGCGAGTGCCTGTTTATGAGGTCATGGTGGTATTTCAGCCTTTACAGGGTGTTCGGAGTCGTGCCGGTGACACGCACCGTCGTGACACCTGTCCAGGCCAAGACCATCCCGAGATGCACTGAGGAGGAGATGTACAACCTTCTTGTCGAGGATCTCAAGGAAGCGATTGATCTTCTTCCCGCCAAACGTTCCGCCGAGGTTGCGAGAGTGACGAAGATCGCCGCGCAGGCCCTTCTCGGCAAGGTCTATCTGACTTTCGGCAAATACGCCGAGGCGCAGACCGTGCTGGAGGACGCGATGAAGGACACGAACTTCGGCCTTATGGCGACTACCGGAGCCGCTTTCGATGTGGCCGACAAGATGAACAAGGAGATCCTCTTCGCCATCTACTACAACAAGACAAACGACAACGGTCACGGCTACTGGCACAGCACCAACATCGCTGACCCTAAGCTGAGGCCTAATCCGACCGGCGTGTTCAAGTCTGTTTATCCAGCGGATGACAACAGGTACGCCCTTATTGGTGAGTATCAGGAGATAACGCCGGGTAAACTTTACGCGATCAACAAGTATATGGACACCTACGATGCCACATATACCACGCTGGTTGGCAATGATTTCCCGTTCCTCCGTTATGCTGACGTCGTTCTGATGTACGCCGAGGCTTTGGGACAGCAGGGAAACATCTCCGAGGCTCTTACGTATCTCAACAAGACCCGTACCCGCGCCGATCTTCCTGAACTGACCGAGGCCGAGGTCTCCGGCAAGGATGCCTTCATCAAGGAACTGGCCGATGAAAGAGGAAGGGAGTTCGCCCTTGAGGGACAGAGATGGTTCGACCTTGTCCGTCTTGGACTGGCCGTGGATTTGTTCAAGAGCCTTGGCTACTCGCTTGACTCCCACAACCTTCTCTTCCCGATTCCTCACGATCAGATCGAGATTGTGAACGATGATTCCATCCTTTGGCAGAATCCAGGATTCTGATGATAACACTAAGATATTGATAAACATAGAAAAGAAATGAAACGAATATTATATTGCATCATTGTGGCGATCGCTTGCCTGGCGATGAGCTCCTGCTGGCAGGAGGATATTCCCGAGACAGGAGGACCGCGCCATCAGGTGACTGATTTGAAGGCCGTTCCAGGTGATGAGGAGGTTCAGTTGTCGTGGTCGGTCCCTGAAGGATGGAATCCGACTGAGTACATCATCACTTACACGAAAGGCTCTGAGCAGACCATCCGCATCGACGGTCAGAACTACACTGTGACCGATCTTGCGAACGGAGACGACTATGTGTTCTCCGTCCAGGCGGTTTATGGCAATCTGATTTCCAATCCAGTCGAGGTTTCGGCGAGGCCGAGCACCTCAAGGCTCCCTGTGACTGACCTTGACGCGGACGCTTCCGATGCCACGGTTACCTTGACTTGGACCCGTCCGTCCCAATTGCTTACTTCCTACACCTTGACTTGGTTTATGGAAGGAGCCGAGACCGACGTTCAGAAAGCCGAGATCGAGGCCGACAAGGAAAGTTATGACGTGACCGGCCTGACCAACGACAAGAACTATACGTTCACCCTTGTGGCTAATTATGCCAAAGGTCCTGCCGAGGCCGCGCAGGTAAAGGCGATGCCTACTCTGGCGATTCCTTACACCCTTGACAGGAGCAAGGCTGCCATTAACCAACCGATCAAGTTCACGTTCAACACCGAAGGTTATCCTGGCGCGACGAATGTCAAGTGGACATTCCCTGACGGAAAGGTTCTCGAAGGTGTCGAGGTTTCCAAGGGCTTCACCGCGACCGGAGCGCAGCAGGTTACTCTGAGTGCTGACATGAAGGGCAAGACAAAGACCTGGACCCTTGAGGTGGAAATCCGTCCGTATGTCGTATTCTTCAACGATTGGGAGATGTCCGGCACAAACTACGAGGGCTTCAAGGGCAGTTGCCCGGTCTTCTCGCCTGACGGAAAGACTGTCTATGATATCACCTTCAACAAGAAGGCTGTTCTCTACGCATTCGATGTCATCAGCGGGGATATTAAGTGGAAATATGTCCCTGAAACCAATTCGGGCAGTTACAACCCTCTGACCGTCAACCCTAAGACAGGTGACATCTATTATGGTACCACATCCTCAGGTCAGTTCTATGCTGTCACCGCTGATGGACAGCTCAAATGGAAGTTCACCGAGGCCGGCTCAATGCAGAGCGCCGCGCCGGCTGTCAATGCCGCCGGTACGGAAGTCTATATCGGTGACAAGGCCGGAAATGTGTTCGCCCTCGACGCCGCTTCCGGCGCGAAGAAATGGCAGGCGGCCATTGGCACGGCGGTCGCTGGTCTCCTTGTGAACGGAACTGAGCTTGTCGTTGGCGCCGGAGCGACCATAACGTTCCTGAACATTTCGGACGGCTCGCTGCTCAAGGCATTGACGATGAGCGCGAAAATGGTCGGGATCTCCGGCTTTGCCGTGGCCGCTGACAAGAACACAATGTACGTTCCTGTCGCAAACGGCCTTAGCTCGATTGATCTAGCCAAGAAGGAGATAATCGTTGACAACTTCGTGTTCGCCGGCAATAACCCTTACGAGCCGGTTGTGGCTCCGAACGGAACCGTCTTCGTCGGCTGCAAGGACAACCACGTCTATAACATCGACAAGGATCTGACTAAGGTGAACTGGAGCTACGAGCATATCCTCTCCAATGGAGGCAAGGCCAACGCTTTCAACTTCTCACACCCTTGCGTTGACACAGAGAACCATTTCTACATCACTTCAGGACAGTACGGCAACACTTCCTATATTTTCAACAGTGATGGAACGATCAAGGAATCCTGGAGCGAGAACGCTGATGACACAAACCAGAAGCAGATGGGGGGCAACAACCTTCTTGACGGTGTGTTCTATTCAGCCTTCATCGGATCCAAGACGGCCAACGGTCTGATGGTCGGCAAATATGTCGGTGGCCAGAGAGCCTCAGGATGGAGCACCCACGGTGGTGACATCTGCGGTTCCTGCTGCCTAAGGTAATCATTTCCGGCCCGGCCCGTGGGAAAAAGTCCTGCGGCCGGGTCGGGATATTCATTAAAAATGAAGAAAATGAATAAGATAAGGTTTATATCCATTGTGTCGGCCGCGCTTGCCTTGTGTGCCGCCGGCGCTTGCTCGGAGGACAAGGATTCCGAGATCAGGGATCTTGCGGTCAAGGCCAGGATAACCTTGAGCCCGTATTATGAGGCGAGCAAGGACTTCAAGACCGCGGGGGCTATTGTCACACCGGCTTGGGGAGCCGATGACAAAGGTGTCATAATGCTGGAGCCGGACGGAATCGCGAAGAGAGCCGAGGCTTCTCCGATCATTACGGGAAGCAGCTCATCGTATTTCCTGTTCAATGTCCAGGCTTCCCGGCTTGAGACCACGGTGTTGAGTTGGTACCCTTCCAAGGCGGAAGTGCGTTTGTCCGGGAAAAACGTGAAATATACCATTCCGACCAACCAGAACGGAACCGAGGTTCCCGTTATGCTGGACGTGGTGAGCGCCAATGTCAATTCCTACGAAGGCTGTGACTTCAAACTGAAGCCTGCCGGATGTATGGTGTTCGTGAACGTCGCGATGGGGGACTACGATGTCGCTTCGCTTGAGCTGACCGCCAACGGCGGAGAGAATCTTGCCGGCGAGGTCACCGCTGACATCGCCGAGGGCACATTCACCGCAAACTCAGCGTCCGTCAAGATGACTCCGACCACTCCGGTGGACTGCCGCTCGAACTCTGTGTTCATCCCTGTCTATTGCGCTCCTGTCACCCTTTCAAAGGGCTTCACCGCTAAGATAACAACTTCTTCCGGCCAGACGATCACAGCCACAAACCACAGCGAGATCGTCCTTGAGGCGGGCGAGAGGATCAGCACCGAGAAGCTGGCAGAGGACGAATCGACCGAACTTGTTTTCTGCGGAGACAACCACGTGTTCGTCATCAACGCGGCAGTCGCCAAGGATTCCTACAAGGAAGGTCTTATCTGGTCGTGGGATGCCAGAACAGCTGCCTCTGAACTCGGACTCGCTGCCGATCGTTGCGACCATCTGGACGAGTGCAAGTTCGTGGACAACGGCACCAAACTGCTGCTGACAAGTTCCTACGGATGGTGCATCCTTTTGGACTACGCCACCTCAAAGGTGCTTTTCCACGCGACCGGACTGCCTAACGCCCATTCCGCTGAATATCTCCCTGGAGGCTACATCGCTGTGGCCACATCCACAGGATCGACCGCCAACCACAACAAGGTGCATATCTATAATTCGGCCAGGTCAGAGGTCTCATTGGCGAACGCCGACCTTTATTCCGGCCACGGAGTTGTCTGGGACTACAAGAGGAACGTGCTGTACGCCGCCGGCGGAAATGTCATCAAGATATTCAAGATCAACGGCCTCGGCACCGACAAGCCTTCGTTTGAGCTTGTCAAGAGCATCACGGCTCCTCAGGGTGGAATCCACGACATCAACCGTGTGGACGACAACACCATCACAGTGGCCGGCAGCAAGGCTTACCTGTTCAATGTCGAGACGGAACAGTTCACGGAGATGTCATTGTTCTCAGGCTCCACCGCTCTGAAGTCCCTGAACTACAACGCCGAGACCGGCGAGGTTTGGTACACGGACGCGACCATCCCGGAGGGAGATGAGAGCTGGTCTTCCCACAAGATCCGCTACAGCAGGAACACCAGCGCCTCCGCCCCGGACAGAATCATCAATGTTGACATTGATATGTACAAGGTCCGTGTAAGAAAGTGGTAAATAATCGTTATATTTGTCAGGTGAAATGCTTAATGAAGACAAGCAGTTACTTGAGCAGATAGCAGGAGGGGATGTCAAGGCTCTTGGCATCCTCTATGTTCTGTATGCCGGGCGCATCCGAAATTTCGCGTTCAGTATGCTTCAGAACTCCTCGGAGGCGGAGGACATCACGCAGGATATGTTCCTCAAGATCTGGAACTCCCGTAAAGCTCTCCGTGAGGTTGATTCGCTCAAGTCCTACCTGTTCAGTATGGCGCACAACGCCGTCCTGAATCTCATTAAGCGCAAGGGCGTGCGCGACAGGTACCAGAAGGCCACTGTCGGAGTCAGCACGGAGCGGTATGAGCCGTCGTTCCAAATGGACACGTTCGAGTTGCTGAAAAGCATAGACGAGGCTTTGGAAGATATGTCTGTCCTAAGGAAGACAATCTTCAGGATGAACCGCTACGAACACAAGACTTACCAAGAGATTGCCGACGCGCTGATGATAAGTCCCAAGACGGTCCAGTACCACATCTCCTGCGCCCTCGCTGAACTAAGGAAGCTTCTTTAGACATTGACTGACAAAATTTTAAAAATTAATGAATATATGAAAGCAAGAATTTTGTACATGATCGCCGCCGCTGTGTGCCTCTGCTCCTGCGGGACGGCAAAGAAGAATGTGGTTGACGCGGCCAAGTACCCTAACAGGGCCGAGATGATCGTGGCGCAGATGCACGACCCGGCCTCAAAGTATGTGGTCGTGGCCTGCCACAGAGGCGACTGGCGCAACTATCCGGAGAACTCCATCCCTGCCATCGAGTCCATCATCAGGATGGGCGCTGACATAATGGAACTCGACCTCAAGCTCACCAAGGACAGCGTTCTCGTGCTCTCTCACGACAGGACGATCGACCGCTGCACCACCGGAAAGGGCCTTGTAAGCGATTACACCTTGGATGAGCTCAAGAAGTTCCGTCTCAAGCGCGCGCACGGCGTTGCCACCGACTCCCTGCACATCTGCACCCTCCGCGAGGCGCTGGAGTGCTGCAAGGACCGCATCTGCGTGAACGTGGATCAGGGTTATGAATATTACGACTTGGTTCTCGCCCTCACCGAGGAACTCGGAGTCACCGACCAGATCCTGATCAAGGGCAAGAAGCCTGTAGCCGAGGTGGCCGGGAGGATGGCCGCCCACGAGCACAATATGATGTATATGCCTATCATTGACATCCAGAAAGAGGCCGGAAAGGCTCTTTTCAATGAATATATGGAGACCGGCACCGTTCCTCTCGCCTACGAGGTTTGCTGGAAGAAGATGACCCCTGAGGTTGAGGACTGCTTCAAGAAGATTATCGACTCAGGCTCAAAGCTTTGGATCAACACTATCTGGGGAAGCCTCTGCGGCTATCTGGACGATGACAAGGCTCTTGACTGCGGCGATCCTGCCCTCATCTACGACCAGGTGATCGGCTACGGCGCGTCACTCATCCAGACCGACCGTCCTGAGCAGCTGCTCAAGTACCTCCGCGAAAAGGGATTGCACGATTAGGAAGCCGTCTGGATAGTCATAATATTCATTTAAGATGGCTTCATTTCTCGATTTTTTCAGGATAAGTTCTCCGTCCGCCGCCAAGGTGGCTCCGGAGAACACTGACAAGGTCTGGAAACGTTCCCGCTTCCAGTCCTTCATCGCCATCACGTTCGGCTACGCGCTCTATTACGTGTGCCGTATGTCGATGGGCGTGATGAAGCAGCCGCTGATTGACGCCGGCCTGCTCAACGCCACGCAGCTTGGTATCATCGGCGCCTGCCTTTACTGGACCTATGCCGTGGGCAAGTTCGTCAACGGATTCCTGGCCGACGGCTCGAATGTCAAAAGGTTTATGGCCACCGGTCTGGTGCTGTCGGCCGCCGCCAACCTGATTATGGGAGTGCTTGGCGCCACAGCGGTCAGCGCTGGCATCAGCAGCTCTATCATATTCATAGTGTTCGCTATAATGTGGGGCATCAACGGCTGGGCTCAGTCTATGGGCTCTCCGCCTTCCATCGTCACGCTTTCGAGGTGGTTCCCGCTGCGGATACGTGGCACGTACTATGGATTTTTCAGCGCCTCGCACAACATCGGCGAAGGCCTCTCGTTCATATTCGTAGGTTCCATTGTGGCCGCCTTCGGTTGGAAATGGGGCTTCTTCGGAGCGGCCTGCGCCGGCCTTCTGGGAGTGCTTTTGATCTTGTTCTGGCTGCACGACACGCCTGAGAGCAAGGGACTTCCGTCCATTGAGGAACTTTCCGGCGAGGAGACAAAGAAGCCGGCCGCGCAGGAGTCCGCTGAGTCCGCCGAGGCCAGGGCCGCCGAGACCAGAAAGATCCAGAAAGCCGTTCTCCGCAATTCAGGAGTATGGATTCTGGCCCTGTCCAGCGCGTTCATGTACATGAGCCGCTACGCCATCAACGAGTGGGGCACGATCTTCCTTCAGGAGACTTATGAATATGACCTCAAAGCCGCCGCCGCGATCATCGGCATCAACCCGATCTTCGGAGTGCTGGGAACGGTATTCTCAGGCTGGCTGTCCGACAAGGTGTTCAAGGGAGACAGGAAATATCCCGCCTTCACCGCAGGTGTCCTTGAGGCGATTTCCCTCTACCTGTTCCTGTTCGGAAACGGCAGTCATTTCACGCTCATCCTGTCAATGGTTCTGTTCGGAATCGCCATCGGTGTTCTGATCAGTTTCCTTGGCGGTCTGATGGCCATTGACCTCGTTCCGAGAAAAGCCTCCGGAGCCGCTCTCGGCATCGTAGGAGTGGCCTCCTACGCCGCTGCCGGCTTGCAGAACGTAGTCACCGGCCTCCTTCTGGACAACAACACAGTCGAGGTGGTGAACAAACTCGGCGAGACCGTGACCAAACACGATTTCACCTACGTCAGCTGGTTCTGGCTAGGCGCCGCCGTCATCTCCTTCCTCCTCCCGATGCTCAACTGGCGTCGCAAGCGGCAGGAGATATAAAAGACTTTGTTCGGATCAACATAAAAGAAGGGTGGCCAATATTTGGTCACTCTTTTTTTATGTTGATTGTCTTTGGACACTTGCCAGACCCTTCGCGGTGACCACAACAGAAATTGTTCGAGTACTTGAATCAAGATAAGCATTCCTGATCTCTAGCCAACTGTCGCATCAAAAATCGGCCAACTGTCGCATCAGATTTTATTTAACATCCTTGTTTTTAGCAAGATAAATCATTTTTTTGTCCAAAATTTATTGTTGGATGAATGGCCGGCGTAGTTATCTGTCAATGATCCGCAACATTCGGCGACCTTCCGAATATGATCACCCTTTCAAAGGACGTATGTATTGCCATTTTGCAAAAATAGCGGCATACGATTATGCTTCTACTCTATTGTGAGGGCCTGTCGTATGCCGCCTATGGATCCGGAAACCACAGGCGGCATATCCACAGGCCACTCGTCGTACTCAGGGCGGTTTTGTGTGCCGCCATATTCACAAAATGCGGGTGTCGCTTATTGTTTGCGGTTTTCGCTGATTGCATATATGTCGAAGTGAGTTCTCGGGCGACGTTTTCGCCACATAATGATTCCATAGGGTGTCACGTGACACTCTTCGACAACGAAATCACACAAAAACGTTGTCGGATAATCTGAAATCGATTGTGACGGTAACGATATCTTCAGAAAATGCTGCCGTCGTATGCGTTTTTGGCATTGACGGGAGCAATATCGCTTCTTTATGAGCTTGTCGCTGTGCGCCAAAGACGATTCTCCATAAGAAGTCCACATAATTGAGGATCACCCGGGAAGTAAACCTTGGAAATGCAATGAATATTATTGAATCTGTTCCAATTACGGGAACATATTCTTATCTTGCGTGATATTGGAAAGCGTTTATGTTTATGGACAGGAGGATATTCATAACATATTTATTGATTTGTGTCTGCGCTCTTTGCGGGGCGCGGGAGAGACAGGAGAGACACAGGTACGAGATTCGCTTTGACACTCCGGCCTCGCTTCGGCGGCAGCCGACGTGGTGTGGGGGAGAGGATCCGGAATGGGAGTCACGGTCGCTGCCGCTCGGGAACGGGAGCATCGGGGCCAATGTGCTGGGGTCTATTCAGGCGGAGAGGATCACGCTCAATGAGAAAAGTCTCTGGAGAGGCGGTCCGGGAACTTCCGGCGGGGCGGAACATTATTGGAATGCCAACAAGGAGTCGGCCGGAGTCCTTCCTGAAATCCGCGGCGCTTTCGAGGCTGGCGATTACGACAAGGCGGCGGAACTGACCCGGAAGAACTTCAACGGGCTTGTGGCTTACGACAGTTCGGAAGAGAAGGAATTCCGTTTCGGCAGTTACACGACTGCCGGGGAACTGAAAATCTGGACGGGGATTGATTCGGCCTCTGTCACGGATTATCACCGGGTTCTGTTACTTGAAGATGCCGTGGCACGGGTGACTTTCAGCAGCGGAGGGGTAAACTATTCAAGGGAATATTTCATCTCGTACCCGGCGAACGTGATGGTGATGCGGTTCCGTGCCGACCATCCCGGAATGCAGAGTCTAAGGCTAGAATATTCACCTAATCCCACCGCTGACGGCAGTGTAAAGCCTGACGGGAAGGATGGCCTTGTATATTCAGGAAGATTGAAAAACAATCAGATGGAGTACGCCGTGCGCGTCAGGATGACGGTCAAGGGTGGCTCGTTTTCCAATAGGGGCGGTGTGCTGGAGGCTTCGGGTGCGGATGAGGCCGTGTTTTATCTGTCCGCCGACACCGATTACAGGATGAACTATGATCCGGATTTTGGCGACCCTAAGGCCTATGTCGGAGTGGAGCCGTCAGTGACGACCGAAAGAAGGATGAAGGCGGCGCTTGCGAAAGGCTACGATGCTCTGCTGGACGAGCATATTTCCGACTATTCCTCATTGTTCGGTCGGGTCGATCTGTCGTTGGGAGGAAATTCCGCTCCAGTCGATCTGTCCACTCCTGAACGCCTTGAACGTTATCGCTCTGGTGCTTCCGATCCTGGTTTGGAGGAACTTTACTACCAGTTCGGCCGCTATCTGCTGATCGCCTCCTCCCGGCCCGGCAACCTGCCCGCCAATCTTCAAGGAATATGGCACAATGGCATTGACGGCCCGTGGAATGTGGACTACCACAACAACATCAACATCCAGATGAACTACTGGCCGTCCTGCTCCGCCAACCTGCCGGAATGCGCCGAGCCATTCTTTGAATATGTCCGCTCGCTCGTGAGGCCGGGAGAGAGGGTGGCACGCTCGTACTACGGAGCTCGTGGCTGGACCGCGTCGATCTCCGGGAATCCTTTCGGGTTCGCCTCCCCTTTGACTTCCGAGGATATGACCTGGAACCTTTGTCCGATGGCCGGTCCGTGGCTCGCCACACATCTGTGGGATTACTACGACTTCACACGCGACACTGCATTCCTTCGTGACACGGCTTATGAAATCCTCCGCTCAAGTGCCCGTTTTACAGTCGATTACCTTTGGCATAAGCCTGACGGTTCGTACTCCGCCGCTCCGTCCACATCGCCGGAACACGGCCCTGTTGACGAGGGTGCCACTTTCTCTAATGCGGTGGCGAGGGAGATTCTGCTGGACGCGGCGGCAGCCGCTGAGATTCTCGGTCTGGATGAAGAGGAACGATCCGAATGGCTTTCCGTGGAAAAAGCCCTGCCTACGTACAAGATCGGCCGTTTCGGTCAGCTGATGGAATGGTCAAAGGACATAGACAATCCTGATGACCATCACAGGCACGTCAACCACCTGTTCGGGCTTCATCCGGGCCACACTCTGTCTCCTTTGGCTACTCCCGAGCTCGCCGAGGCCGCCAGAGTCACCTTGAACCATAGGGGAGACGGGGCCACAGGCTGGAGTATGGGCTGGAAACTGAACCAATGGGCACGATTGTATGACGGAGACAGAGCCTACAAACTGTTCAGGAATCTTCTTGGGAACGGTACTCTGGACAATTTGTGGGACACCCATCCTCCGTTCCAGATCGACGGCAATTTCGGCGGCACCGCAGGCATCACCGAAATGCTGTTGCAGAGCCACTTGGGATTCATACATCTGTTGCCGGCGCTTCCTTCCGCCTGGCCTGACGGCAAAGTCACCGGCCTTCTTGCCCGAGGCGGCTTCGAGGTCGATCTCGAATGGTCCGCCGGCAGGCTGACAAAAGCCGTCATCCATTCCCGCGCCAGCTCCCGATGCGCCCTCCGCAACGGTCAGACCACCCTGGAATTCGACACAAAGCCAGGGATTGCTTACCACATCACGTTCTGAAACGGCGAATTAATATTTATGACGAGGCTTTTGAAGTGAATATTTTATGTCCTCGCATTGTTTGCTAAAGATTATTTGATATATTTACGCCCCCAATTCTGGATATCCTCGTCTTGATGATGAGGCGGCTTCATATTCAACGTGTGTTATTGCTGAGTGCGGAGCCGGGTCGGTGACGAACTTGATAAATATTCTTATGAACCACTTTCTCGGGAAAAGTGTGGGGGGGGGCTGTTTGCCGTGCTTTCGGCTTGTGTGCTCCCTGCGTGCAAGACAGACCTTTCAGATGTCTGGAACTCCATTGACAACATCGATGACCGGTTGTCGCAGGTGGAGAAGAAAATCGAGGAGATGAACACGAACATCGACGCGCTTGGTAAAATCTGTGACGCGTTGAGTTCCAATGTCTCCGTCTCAAGTGTAACCCCTCTTCAGGATGCATCCGGCTATGAGATTGTCTTTTCGGACGGAACCAAGGCCACGATCCACAATGGGACAGACGCGGAGCTTCCTCGTCTCGCTTCCGGGGCTTCGTTGGGTGAGCCTTATGTTCAGGATGCTACCTACATCTCGGTTGACGGAGGAAAGACCTGGACCAGGATTTCCGGAGAGAACGGAGTCTCCTTCTTTGAAAGTGTCAAGGCTGATGAGTCCTCCTCCAAGGTCACATTGGTCTTGGCTGACGGAACGGTGATCGAGGTGCCGTTTGTGAAAGATTTTATGTTCGCTTTTGCCGAGTCCGATGTCAAGGCGACCACCGCTCATTCCGTCTGCACTCCTTCGTCTGATGCCGCCTACTATCTTATGAAGCACGCCAATGACACGCAGTGGAGCGTGATTGACCAACAAGAGCAGGGCGGAATTTATGAATATGTCTGCCGCAACGGATATAAACTCAAGGCCACGGATGTCTATGATTGGACCGGACTTGTCGGTACCTATTCTGACAGAAAGATTGAGTTCGCTGACAACGGAGCGGTCGGAGGTCCGTACACTCTCCAAGGATATTGCTGGGTCGCCTTTGATTCTGATGGCAATCCTGTGGGCAGGGCTGACGCTGTGATTCCGGTCAACATCTCTTTCGGGAAATACGCTCAGACGGCTTCCGTTGCCGCTAAGAGCAGTGCGGAAATTTCCGGCCGTACTGTCGCGGACCGGACAAATGCACGTGATTCGAGAAGTCAGATGCTCTTTGGATTTGATATAGAGTAATTTGTCCCGCGATAACAGACAACGCGCTCCCTGGCACGGAAATCCGGCAGGGAGCGCGTTTTTGTTAAAGGGCCAGACTTGTTGACGGAGGTTTTCTTTGGTCAGGACCGGCCGAATCTCCAGGCAAGGAGGGCGGCCAGATTCTCATCGGACTCCTTCCGCCACGATCTTTGGCAGGAGGTGATGTCAAGATATTCTTCCTTGAGTCCGCTGTGGTCGAAAGCGAAGCCGAGCGAAGGATCTTCGGCGACCATATTCCTGACTTTGGTGTACATCTCCAGAAATCTGGCTCTCAGCGGACCACAGAGGACGAAGCCCTCATCGCAGTCGGACCAGTTGAGGTCACTGCCTGAAGTGCAGACACTTGAGGCTTCGATGTACTGCCTGAGCGCCAGGAATGTAAGGCCTGACTCGTTCAGAAAGTTTCCGTACTCCTCCCGCGCGAAGCTGAGCGCAAGGATGAACGGGACTTCCTCGCCGGCCTTGTGACGTTTATAGACCGTGCTCTCAAGACTTTTGATCCTTTCGAGATACTCTTGGGACATTTCCTTGATCAGGTCAAGGCTCATCTTCACATTCCCGCCTTCCGTCCAGGCGACAAGCTGGCATTTGTCGTTGTTCATACGCACAAAATATTTCAAAGAACATAATGGTTGACAAGACGCTGTCGGCCAACCACATAACACCGGCCACCCGGTTCCTGCCGTCAGGGTACAATACACCCTCCTCAGGACATTCGTCCGGCTTTGTGCGTATGTAAGGAATGATGTGTCAGTGCATTCTGCTGTGCGATTACAATCACAAAAGTAATGAATATTTTTGATAATCCACAATGATATTCATATATATTTTGTGGAACGCGGATTGAAATCTATTAAGGGGACTATTATAGGAGTTGGCCAGCATTTCTCTTATGGCACTGATATGTAAACAATTGCGACCCATCGATATTCCTGCGCAAGAATCTGTATGTAAAGGACCTAATCTCCATTGTAGAATAAGACAAGGTGTAGCGGAAGATCCCTGGCTTATGCATCGGGTGAAAAAGGTGGCTTTCCGCACCCGACTCTAATCAGGGATGTCTCCCCGGGTGTATAACCACCATTTTTTCACCCGGAATAATAGTTGTTTGGATCTGAGCCGACAATGCCACGCGCCAAGGTTGAAGAATGAATGTCGCCCACTGTTTTCTTCCCCTAACCAAAACCAGACGTCTTGTCCTTGTTGGTACACCAGAAGCGCGTTTCAGTCCATCCCGAGCTTCTCCTTCACTTTCGACCAGAAGGATGTCTGTTGGACTATCGGGGTGCTGTACACATCGATGATGTCCTTCGGCTCAACATTCAGATTCATGACCGTATTGATTTGGATGGGCAAAGGTAGCCAATAAAAGGATGCGAGTCAACCTTGCGGGGAGAATAGGCTTTTTGCTCAGAGTCTTTTCTGAAAACAGCAACATTATTCAACGCAAGCCGGGAAATATTCGTAAATTTGCGGTTCGCTAATCGCTGAACTATGACGGAGGAAGGAAAGATAATCATCAAAGGGGCAAAGGTCAACAACCTTAAGGACATCACGGTTGAGATTCCGAGGAACAAACTTGTGGTGGTGACAGGCATTTCGGGCTCGGGAAAGTCGTCATTGGCTTTCGACACTTTGTTCGCCGAGGGACAGAGGCGTTTCGCTGAGAGCCTGTCCTCGTACGCGCGCCAGTTTCTTGGAAGGATGAGCAAGCCTGATGTGGAGTCCATTGAAGGCATCCCTCCGGCGATCGCCATTGAGCAGAAGGTCAATGTCAAGAACCCACGCTCCACCGTGGCCACCACCACGGAGATCTACGACTATCTCCGCATCATCTTCGCGAGGATAGGCCGGACATATTCCCCGATCAGCGGCAAGGAAGTCAAGTGTCACAGCGTCAATGACGTGATGGCTAGCATATTGAGCGGTGATTCAAGGACGGCGTATATTCTCGCCGACCTGAATTGGTTCGCCAGGGAGGACAAGGTCGAGTTGATGCTCCGCCTGAAGGAGGAAGGATATTCCCGTTTCTTTGGCGACGACGGCATCATCCGCATCGAGGATATAATGAGGATGGCTGACAAAGGGGATTACCCGGAGCATCTTGATCTGCTGATTGACCGCCTCAAACTTCCGGTCTTTAAGGAGTGTCTGCCATATTCGGAAGACGGCTCTCCGTGGCCACAGAACGATTGGGAGGATCTACAGACAAGACTTCGCTCCTCGATTGACACGGCGTTCAGGGTGGGCGAGGGCAGACTCATCCTCCGCAAGGACAATTCCGTTGAGGAATATTCCAACCGTTTTGAACTGGACGGAATGACGTTCCGCCAGCCTGATGAATATCTCTTCTCGTTCAACAGCCCTCTTGGGGCGTGCCCGGTCTGCGGAGGCCTCGGAAAGATCATCGGGGTCAGCGAGGACCTTGTGATTCCGGACAAGACCAAAAGCATCTACGATGGTGCGATCGCCTGCTGGAAGGGTGAGTCGATGGGCTGGTTCCGGGATCATCTGATCAAGGTGGCGCCTCGTTACGGGATTCCGATTTTTGAGCCGTACTGCAATCTGCCGCAAAAGGTCAAGGACATCATCTGGGACACACACAGTGTTGAGGGGGATGACAGTACCCTCATCGGAATCAACGAGTTCTTCAAGTGGGTTGAGTCCAACAGGTACAAGATCCAGTACAAGTACATGTTGAGCCGATTCTCTGGAAGGACCACCTGTCATGCTTGTCACGGCACGAGACTCCGTCCTGAGGCATTGTACGTGAAAGTCGGAGGGAAGACGATCGCGGAACTGCTTGACATGAACGTGGATGAGCTTCTTGACTTCTTCTCGAACTTGAAGTTGACAGACTACGAGAACACGATCGTTCGCAAGGCCGTTGAAGAGATCGTCTCTCGTCTGAGGTACATAAAGGATGTCGGTCTGGCGTATCTGACCCTGAGCCGGGCATGCAACACCCTTTCCGGTGGCGAAAGTCAGAGGATCAATCTGGTGACAGCTCTGGGAAGCTCGCTGGTCGGCTCGATGTACATTCTTGACGAACCAAGCATCGGCCTGCATCCACGTGACACGGACCGGCTTATCGGAGTCCTGCGCAAGCTCAGGGACATCGGCAACACGCTTGTCGTGGTGGAGCACGATGAGGAGATCATCCGCGCGGCCGATGTGCTGATTGACATGGGACCGTACGCCGGAGTGAACGGTGGCCGGATAGTTTTCCAAGGCCGGACCGATGATAAGATTCCGGAGAAGGTGATGAACAGTTCGCTGACGCTCCAGTACCTGACGGGGCGGCGTTCCCGCTATGTCAGGGAGAAACATCCGTGGACATATTCAATCACCGTGGAAGGCGCTCAGGAGCACAATCTTAAGAATATAGATGTGCAGTTCCCGCTGGGAGTGCTGACCGTTGTGTCGGGAGTCAGCGGCAGTGGCAAGTCGTCCCTTGTGGGGGACATCCTCTATCCTGCGCTCTACCGCATGATCAACCAGACCGGCGACCTTCCGGGAATATTCAGGAAAATCTCCGGCAACACCGACCGCATCAAGAATGTTGAATATGTCGACCAGAACCCGATAGGGAAGAGCTCACGCTCCAACGCCGTGACCTATCTCAAGGTCTATGATGACATCCGCAAGCTCCTCGCCGAGCAGCAGTACGCCAAGATCAACGGCTACACTCCGTCCTTCTTCTCGTTCAACCAGGACGGCGGCCGCTGCCCGGAATGTCAAGGGGACGGTTTCGTGCGCATTCCGATGCAGTTCATGGCTGACGTGACGATGGTCTGCGAGACGTGCGGCGGCAAGCGCTTCAAGCCGGACATCCTTGAGGTCAGGTTCAAAGGCAAGAACATCGACGACATCCTGAACATGAGCGTCGAGGAGGCGATCTCGTTCTTCGGATCGCAGCCTGAGGACCTTTCCAAACAGATCGCCCGCAAACTTCAGCCTCTTGTGGATGTGGGGCTTTCCTACATCAAACTCGGGCAGAGCTCGTCAACCTTGTCCGGTGGAGAGAGTCAGAGGATCAAACTGGCTTGGTTCCTGTCCAAGAACGAGGAAGATCCGATGAACGGCCGGAAAAAGATTCTGTTCCTCTTTGACGAGCCGACGACCGGCCTGCATTTCTACGATGTGGAGAAGTTGCTGAAAGCCTTTGACTTCCTGATTCGTAACGGGCACACCGTGATTGTGGTGGAGCACAATCTGGATGTGATCAAGGCGGCGGATTGGGTGATCGATCTCGGTCCGGAGGCCGGTGACAATGGCGGACAGGTGGTCTTCGCCGGTACCCCTGAGGACATGGTCAAGAATGGACTGTCCTGGACCGCGAAGTACCTTCGTGGGTAGGATACTGCAATGCTTTTTAGGTCAGATAAAAGGCAAATTCCAAATTTTGTATGTTACCAAAATTTGAAATTTGATTTTTCTGACCTTGATAAAGAATCTGGTATATTCTTTTATTGTCACTATTTCTGGTCGGCAAATCTTGTCGATGGTCACTGAATTGTAACTATTTCTGGTCACTGAGCTTGTCGAAGTGACCAGATTTGAGCTTGCCGAAGTGACATGATTAATCTTTCCAGTAGAACGAGATGTAATTCTGAAGAGGTCTCCGTTTGTTTTCCGGAGGTAGGGTCATGAAATCTCCGTAGGAGTCGCGCAGTATCTTGTCGTAGCCTTTCCAGACAAAGAACTCGCTGTCTTCGAAAGGCATTTTGACATATTCACTGATCTCGTCGTCATCGAAAAACTCGTTGGTCCCGGAGTCTGGACAACAAAGTTGCGACCAATGATGGCTTTCGGCGGGGGAGACCAATGATATCAATGTGTTCATGTCCTTGACAATGTCGGCGGGATTTCGCTTGATAAGGCGTGGATGAGTCCTTTTCAAGACCCAAATTTTCAGTCTTTTCCTAACGGATAATCTGGATGATGAGATTGTGTGCACTCTGCGTATTCCGACATTGAACTTCATGAGCAGAAGGAGGGAATCGTAGATTCTGTCAAAAGTGTCCTTGTCGTCAGGTACCCTGTCAACCGGGAATATGTCAATCCAGACCCCGACATCCTTTTTCACCCAAGGAATGCAACTTGACGCAAGAGTCTTTTTGGTGTCACAGACCCTGCCGAAAGCGATGTAGCAGTCTGGAGTGTTACGACTGTCTATGAATGAGTACAGCTTTGACTTGTAGATGGTTCTGAACTTTTCATAGTCCTCGCGCGGCATCATGATGTCCACGTCGTCATCCCACGGAATGAACCCTTTGTGGCGGACCGCGCCGAGCATAGTGCCGTAGCCTAATGAATATCTTATATTGTTCTTTTCGCAGAATCCGGCCACATCCTTGAGTATGTCAAGACTGAACTGTTGAAGCTCCTGGAGTGTGAGGTGTCTCATTGCTGTCACTAACTTAGTTTGTAAACGTTCTTCCCGTTGATGTAGTCCTCCTGGACACGAGCCATCGCGATGATCTCCTCCTTTGTCAGAAGATAAAGGTTCTGCTCCGGGTTGAGAATTTGTGAGACGAACTCTCTGATCTCGTATCTAAGCCCTTCTCCCATAAATGGATAGAAACATTTCCTGTTCATGTTCTGATCCTCGAACCGAAGCTCGAAATAGTCCGTCTTCCACCACGGGGCCGGGACATAGATGTAGCCCTGTGTCCCGGAGATGACCATATTTCCCTCCGTCTTGGCTCCGAGTCCGACTTGGAATGAAGCGGTGGCGTTGTCGTAACGGAACACAGCCTTGGTGTACATATCTACATCATTCTTCATTATCGAGTAGAAGTTGATGTTCCGGATGTCGCGCCCCAACAGCTTTATTATAGGCAGGAGAGGGAAGCACGCGTTCTCGTTCATGCTGCCACCGAATCTTGCGTGGTCGAGTTTCGAGGAGTTTTCGTCGGTCAGGGTGGTCACTGAAGCGTTGATGTCCACGATTTTTCCGATCACGCCGGATTTCAGCATAGAGACAAGGTGTCTGAACGCCGGGCAGTATGCTGTCTTATGCGCCACCATCAGGGTCCTCTCCTTGGCCCCGGCTATCGAGAACAATTCCTCCGCCTCGGAAAGATGCAGGACAAATGGGGTCTCCGCCAGCACGTGCTTCCCTGCCAGAAGGGCCGCTTTGGCATATTCATAATGAGTGTAGTGTGGAGAGGCCACATAGACGGCGTCGCAGTTGGCCAGCAGCTCGTCAAGTGTCCGGGCCGCCATCGGTATCCCGTTCGCCGAGCAGAACTTCCGGCATTCCTCCTGATCGGGATTGTAGGCCGCGCTGACCGTGTTGCCGCTGACGAACTTCGCCTCCGGCACGAATCTTCCGGCTATGCTGCCGGTCCCGATTATTCCGATCCTCACCGAGATCTGCTCCTCCCTTAGCATCGTGCTTGAGATGCCTTGTGTGCGTGGCAGATAGACCACCTCGCAGTACTCTTTGAGATAGTCGAAGTAGCCTTCCCAGTCCGATCCTATGGCGAAGACATCCACGTTGTATTTCTGGATGTCGTCGATCTTCTGCCCTTTGTACTCCTCGATGATCACCTCATCGACGTAGCCCGTCTCCTTGACCGCCTGGACACGTTTCATCACGCTGTCCCTTGTGTTCATCTTCCCGCGCTCAAGATCGAAGTTGTCAGTGGTCACCCCCACAATCAGCCAATCACCAAGCTCCTTTGCCCTGCGCAGCAGATTGATATGCCCTTGATGCAGTACATCAAAGGTACCGTAGGTGATGACAATCCTCCCGTGCGGGCGGTCGCCGCCTATGTTGGGAATATCCTTACTCATCAATCTCTGTCTCGATTAAGTGGATGCGCTCTGCCAAGGTCCGGAGCTCCTCGTCAGTCTGAAGCCCCATATGTGAGATCCTGTAGAATCCCGGAAGCGAGCCTGGCATAATGAATGTCTCGTAACGCTCTATCAGTCCTCTGAATATCCTGCGCTCGGCTGTGTCCTTTGTCTGGATGGCCGTGATGGCGTTGGACGGATTCTCGGCCGGCATTGTCCAGCCGTACCTGCGGCATTCTTCTCTGAACACCTCAGCCCTGTGACGGACTTGCGAGATGTTGTACATCTCACCTCCCTGAACTTGAAGCTGCCTGAGCCTCGCGTTGAGCTGGAGGTAGATGAGGGTGGCCGGGCTGAACGGGGTCTGCCCCCTTTTGAGATTGCCCAGGTTGTCCTCAAAGTCCCAGTAGTAGCCTCTGTGGGCATATTCATAGCCTTCCAGCCTTTTGCTGATGAACAGGATCGACAGTCCCGGAGGAATATTCAGACCCTTCTGGGTGCTTGTGACGCAGATGTCGATTCCAAGCGTGTCCATATCCAGCTCTTCGGCGAGGAATGTGCTGATGACATCGACAACCAATGAGACATTGTGCCTGTGGCATATCCCTGAGATCTTCTCAAGGTTGAATATCTGGCCGGTCGAGGTTTCGTGGTGCTGGCAGAGGAACACTTCGGGGCTCTCGGCCTCCACTGTCCGCTCCAACTCGTCATAGTCGATGTCCTTGGCGAAGGGAACCTTGAAGTCAACCACCGGAACTCCGTAATATTCACAGAGTGAGACCCAGCGCCTGCCGAACGAGCCGCCGTTGATCGCCAACGCCTTGCCCTTCGTGCTGACGTAGTTCTCCACAACAGCGCTCATCGCGCCGGTGCCGGAACCCGTGTAGATGATTGTCTTTCCTCCCTGGCAATGGATGAGGTCCAACAGGATTCTCTCGGATTCGAGATTGATTTTTGAGAACTCCTCGGTTCTCATATATGGGATCGGCTGTGACCCGACCGCCGCTATTTCCTTGTCCAGATCTCCTGGAAAAACATAAGAATGCATACTCGGTTCGCTACAGATTACGCAAATTTAGCAAAAATCAGTTATATTTGTGAATATTCGGCAATATTTTGGACTTATAATGCAAAAATTATCACATAGAGAGATTCAACTCTACCTCCTGGACATCCTGAAGGCTGTTGACGCTTTCTGCGCGAAGGAAGGAATCAGGTATTCTATGGCTTACGGAACGCTTCTCGGAGCGGTGCGCCACAAAGGCTTCATTCCTTGGGACGATGACATTGACCTGTTGATGCCACGTCCTGATTATGAACGCTTTGTCGCTACTTTCGGCAAGGATCCGGACTCTCGTTACCGCTGCCTTTGCCACAAGGAAGGGGTGAAGGGGGACCGTTTTGTCCATTTTTTCGCCAAGGTTGAGGACACTCGTACCAAAAGCCTGCAAGGACGTGGTTTTGACTATGATTTCGGTCTGAACCTCGACATATTCCCGGTTGACGGAAAGCCTGAGGACGCTGTCCTTCAAAAAAAAAGGGAGCGGTTGCTGACGCATTGGTCCCACAGACTGAACATCTGCGGCACCAGATTCGACCTGTTCAATTTCCATCAGCCGCTGTTCTCAAAGCTTGAGGCGCACGCGTGGGGTGTTGAATATTGGTGGAGGAAGATCAACACCGAGATGCTGAAGTACCCTTACGAGACCTCAAACCTTGCCGGAGCCGTCTCTGTGACATACAACGGCACAAGGGAAATCTTTGACAGGAATATGTTCGAGGAATATGTTGACCTGGAATTCGAGGGCGCGGCGTTCAAGGCGTTCAGGCGTTGGGACGAATGGCTGTCACAGGAGTTCGGGGACTATATGACCTTGCCTCCCGAGAATGAGCGTAAAACTCACGATCTTACTGTTTATCTTCTTGATGATTAGTTCTCTATGGATGTCGTTATAACCTACGTCAACGGCCTTGACCCTGTTTGGAGGGAAGAATATTCACGGGCATTGAATATCCCCGCATTGGACAAAAGGTTCCGGGATTGGGGAACATTGAGGTATCTGCTCCGCGGAGTGGAGACGTATATGCCGTTTGTCAGGAATGTCCATCTGGTGGTCTCCGGGAAGACCCAGGTTCCGGAATGGGCGTCGGATCGCTTGAAAGTGGTGACCCACAGGGACATTATTCCGGAGGAGTTCCTGCCGACATTCAACAGCACGACCATCGAGATGTTCCTTCACCGGATTCCGGGGCTGGACGAACGGTTCATCTATTTCAATGACGATATGTTCCCGGTGTCGCCTTGCCGTGAGGAGGATTTTTTCCGTGACGGGAAGATTGTGATAGGGTTCTCGACCCATCTTTTAGCGACCGGGATGTACAAGCGTCAGTGCCGGAATTCGGACCGTTTGGCGAGAAAGGCTCTCGGGCTTGGACACACTCCGTTTTTCATACGTCCCCAGCATATCTGCTCACCTATGTTCCGGAGCGCCTGCGAGGAGGTTTACGCTAAGATGAGAACGGAGATTTTCTCCACTGTCTCACAGGTCCGTACTATGGATAACCTGAACCAGTACCTGTTTCTGGACTATATGTACCATCAGGGAAAGGCCATCCGTGAACGTCTCTCCGGCAAGTTCTTTTCCATAGCCACGTCTTCCGCGTCATCAATCAGGGAATATCTTCTACACCCGTCACGTAAGCTTGTCTGCATCAATGACGTGCATCTTAAGGACGAGGCTTATGTTTCGGAACGCCGCATCCTGTTGGATTCCTTTGACGCGGCTCTTCCAAAGAAGTCAGTTTACGAGAAGTGAGGTTTACCGTTTCAGGGCGCTTTTGAACAAAGCGTCCCATTTCTCCATCGTCTTTTCCAGAGAGAAGTTCTCCGAGCGCCTTTTTGATTCCGCCCCGAACCTTTTCCGCAGCTCTTCGTTGGCTATGACGCTGCATATTCCCTGTGCAAGCGTGCCGGTGTCGCCAACTTTCGCAAGGTAGCCGTTCGCGCCGATGGTGACAATTTCCGAAGGCCCTTTAGGGCAGTCGTAGCTTACGATAGGCAATCCGGTCGCAAGGGCTTCGAGAAGGATCATCGGGAAACCTTCGAACCTCGATGACATCACCAGGCAGGAGCTTCCGAGCAGTTCTTTCCTGACATCGTTTGTCCGCCCTTTCAGAGTCACTTTCCCTTTCAAGCCCATTGAGTCTATCTGATCCTGAAGGGATTCTTTTTGGCTGCCATCGCCGTAAACGCTTAATTTCCAGTCCGGATGCCTGGCATCAACGGTTTTCCAGGCCGTGATCAGATCCTTGAAGTTCTTCTGGCTTTCCAACCGTCCGGCGGCTATGCAGCGTTTTTCGTCGAGGTGGGAGACTTCGTCAGACACAAACGGGAGCGGGTTGTAGATCTGCTCGACTTCAGGAGTCACTTTCCGCCAGTCATTTTTGTCTGCCTTGGTCAGCACGACAAACCTGTCCAGTTTCCTGACAGCATTTTCCAGTTTTCGTGTCCTGAAGGAGGCGTATAGCTTACCAATGGCGTTGGTGCCGTATTTCATAAGGAATTTCTCGTGGGAAAAATGAAATTCCCCTATTTTCACGCTACCGTCAGTGCATCTTGTGAGGGCATAGAGACTGTTGTCGCAGACGGTCACGGTGATGTCAGGACGGATCTTGGCCAAAAGCGCGTCAAGGCGTTTCCTGTACTTGAGGAGAAACATCCTGTCATTGGCGTCAAGATCGTGGCGGATTATCTTCCCGCTTAGTGGAAAGAACTCTTTCCGGCCTTTTTGCCGGGCCGTGATGATGTGTATCTCATAGCCCATAACATCGGCCAGGTAGTTGGCCTTTGTTGTGAGTACTCTCTCGATGCCACCGGAAAGGTTCAGGGCGTGTATGCAGTATGCAAGTCGCATAGCTTGGTCTTTTTACGCCACCAATTTACGAACTTTATGCTGGAATTCAAAGTGTTCGGTTCTTTTCACTTTTCACGCGTTTTCCCGCCTGCCAGCCTTTCGGGTCCGACGATAGAGTAAAAAGCAAGTTCGAATTTTGAGTGGATACCGCGGCAGAACGCCGCTCAGTGTTGTTTTTGAGATCCGTTGGACCGGCTGGCTTCTGGCGGGATTGAAGCGTGAAAGACTTCTGCCGGGCAATCGGCTGCCGGACAAAACCCTGTGGCAAAGTTAGTTCTACGAGTGATGAAAATCTGGGAACATAAAGAAAAACGATGAAAATATTTCTGTTTTTTATCTAATTGTGGTGAAATCTCAAAATAGATTGTAAATTTGAGCCGACACAAAAAAAGTTTATCAAGTATAAGAAAATATTTATGGGTCTTTTGAAGAGAATGAGGATGTTGTTCCGTGGCACACGCCACGATTTTGTACCGATCCTCGCGCAGCAGACGGATTTCCTGTGCAAGACATCGTCGCTTTTGGTTGAGATGTTCGGAACTGATGATGTCGAGCGCAGGGCCGGGATGGAGAAAGAGATAAAGTCCTGTGAGGCTCAGGGTGACGCTCTCCTCACGGAGTTCCACGAGATGCTGTCCGGCCGTCTTTTCGTCCAGGTGAACAAGCTGGACCTGCAGGCTGTGGCGATGGCGATGGACGATTGCCTGGATGTCATCAAGGACACTTCCAAGGCCGTCCTGATCTACCGTCCCGCCAAGTTGGACGACCAGTTGAAGGATCTGGCGCAGATGGCCAAGTCCCAGTCGGAGGTCATTCATGACACGATACCTCTTCTTGTGGATCTTCGCAGGAACCTTTCGGCTGTCTCGATGGCCTGCGAGCGTGTGACGGAGTTGGAACATGCGGCGGATGACGCTTATGAGGAGTACATGGGGTACATATTCGGCAATGAGGAGGACACCAGGGAACTGGTCAAGTACAAGAACCTTGCGGAAATGCTGGAGAACGCCACGGACGCTCACAAGCGCATCTCCGACAATATTCGGAAATTGCTGCTCAACTATCTTGTTGACTGATACTAAAGAATTTATGAATATGAAGAGAAATCTTTTGGCGGCGATATTGCTGTCTGTTTTGTTTGGTGTGATGTCGTTCGCGGCCGGCGCGGCGGAAGGCTCTTTGAGGCTCGCTTCTGTTTTTACCGACCATCTCGTGCTCCAGCGTGACACCACGGTTCTGGTCTGGGGCTGGGCCGCTCCTGGCGCAAAAGTGACGGCCCGTGGATCTTGGGACAAGAAATCAGCCTCATCCGCCACGGCTGGATCGGACGGACGTTGGGAGTGCCTTCTTGAAACCCCTGAGGCTGGTGGCCCATATTCATTGTCCGTGGTGGCCGGGAAAGAGAAGATTGTGCTTGATGACGTGATGTGCGGCGAGGTCTGGCTGTGCACAGGACAGTCGAATATGGAGATGTTCGTCAGCGGCTTCAGCGGCCAGCCTGTCGAGGGCAGTTTCGACGCCATCCTTGAGGCTCCTGAATATTCAGACAGGATCAGGGTGTTCAACATTAAGGCAGCCAAGGCGTATGAGCCGCAGGAAGAGGTTGACGCCGCTTGGTCCCGGACTGACGGCAAGACAGCTTCTGGCATCTCGGCGGTGGCATATTTCTTCGCGAAACGTCTGACAAAGGTTCTGGGAGTCCCTGTAGGAATTATATGCAGTCCTTGGGGTGGTTGCCGTCTTGAGCCGTGGATGAGCCGTGAATGGCTGGACAAGTCCGTCAAAGGCTATCTTTCCGAGGCTCAGTACAAGGCTATCCTTGACCGCCGGGAGGAAGAAGGGAAGGCTCCGCGCCAGCTGGCTACGATGTACAATTCCAGAATGTATCCTGTCAAAGGCTACACTCTCAAAGGTTTCCTTTGGTACCAGGGATGTTCAAACCTGGCGGACAACACATTCTACAACAGGCTTCAGGCCGGAATGGTCGAGTGTTGGAGGAATATGTGGGGAGACACTGACGACAGGATGCCTTTCTACTTTGTCTCCATCGCTCCGTTCGCGTACGGCAATGACCGTGTGAGTCCGTCCAGGGCCTTGTTCGTGGAGAACCAGCTGAGTTCTCTGGACATTATTCCGAATTCAGGCGCCGCCATAACAGAAACAATAGGTGACGAGGGCTGCATCCATCCGGCGAAAAAGAAAGAGGTTGCGGACCAGTTGGCTCTTCTGGCCATAGAAAGGACCTATAATGTGAAGAGCGGGCTTGGCAGCGGGTTCCCTTATCCGGAAAGGATCATATTCCCGTCCAATTCTACTGTGGAGGCGGAGAAGATCCATCGGTCCGGCTTCGGGATCGAACTCGTCCGTGGCAAGGAGGCGAACGGCGAGATCAGTATCCGCTTTGCCAACACACGCGCCGGAGTGGGCCGCCTGTCGGCTTTCGGCGCTGAGGTCAAAGGATTCGAGGTCGCAGGGCCTGACAAGGTCTTCCATCCGGTGAAAGCGATCGCCAACCGCTTCGAAGTCATACTTGATTGCTCGCAAATAGCTGATCCTGTTGCTGTTCGCTATGCTTTCCATAATAGTTCCGACGCTGATCTGACAAGCACGTTCGGCGTTCCGGTGCCGTCGTTCAGGACTGACAATTGGGCAGAATAGGATTCTGGGGCTTAAAAATTGTAAATGTCTTTGATTATCATTAAATTTGTAGGATAATCAGAGACATTTGATTTTTTATGGCTATAGCTAGTATTCTAAAAAAAGTGTTCGGCTCGAAGGCCGATAGGGATCTCAAGCAGATCAGACCGATTCTCAACAAGGTTCTGGAGGCTTACGGTCCGATAGACAAGCTCTCCAATGATGAGTTGAGAGCCAAGACAGAGGAGTTGAAGGCAAGGCTGCGTGAGTGCGAGGCACCGTTCGAGAAGAGGATCGCCGAGATCAAGGCCAAGCTGGACGAGGATATTCCTGTTCACGAGAAAGAGAACCTCGCGACCGAGTCGGACAAACTTGTGAAGGATGAGGACGCGGAGATCGAGAAGGTTCTGGAGGAGATTCTTCCGGAGGCTTTCGCCATCATGAAGTCCACTGCCCGCAGGTTCAAGGAGAACGCCACCATCGAGGTGACGGCCAATGACTTCGACCGCGCTCTCAGCATAAACCACGATTTCGTGCACATCGAGGGCGACAAGGCTGTCTATCAGAATCACTGGATCGCCGGCGGCAACGAGGTGACCTGGGATATGGTCCACTACGATGTCCAGCTGATCGGTGGTATCGTGCTGCATCAGGGCAAGATCGCGGAGATGGCGACCGGTGAGGGCAAGACCCTTGTGGCGACCCTTCCTGTGTTCCTTAACGCACTGGCCGGCAAGGGAGTGCACGTTGTGACGGTCAATGACTACCTCTCCAAGCGTGACTCCGAGTGGATGGGACCTCTCTATATGTTCCACGGCCTTTCTGTGGACTGCATCGACAAGCACGAGCCTAACAGCGACGCGCGCAAGAGAGCGTACAACTGCGACATCACTTTCGGTACGAACAACGAGTTCGGTTTTGACTACCTTCGTGACAATATGGCAGTGAACATGACAGACCTCGTCCAGAGGAAGCATCACTATGCCATTGTCGATGAGGTTGACTCCGTGCTCATCGATGATGCCCGTACTCCGTTGATCATCTCCGGTCCTGTGGCCAAGGCTCAGGACGACGAGCAGTATATGGAGTTCAGACCTTATGTCGAGAGCCTCTACCAGAAGCAGCGCACACTCGTGACACAGGTCCTGAACGATGCGAAGAAGGCGATCGCCGCCGGCAAGGAGGACGAAGGAGGAATGCTTCTTCTGCGTGCCTACAAGGGTCTTCCTAAGTACCAGCCTCTGATCAAATTCCTCAGCGAACAGGGTATGAAGCAGCTGATGCAGAAGGCCGAGAACTACTATATGCAGGACAATGAGCGCGAGATGCACATCGTCACCGACGAACTGTATTTCGTGATCAGCGAGCAGCAGCATTCCGTGGACATGACCGACAAGGGGCACGACTTGCTCGCCAATGCTGTCTCCAACCCGGATTTCTTCGTGCTTCCTGACGTTGGAAGCCAGATTGCCGAGATCCAGAAGAACACGGAACTCTCCGCCGAGGAGAAGCAGGAGAAGAAGGATGCCCTTATGGAGGACTACTCCCTGAAGAGCGAGCGTGTCCACACCGTCATCCAGCTCCTCAAGGCCTACGCTATGTTCCAGAAGGATGTTGACTACATTGTGATTGACAACAAGGTCAAGATTGTGGATGAGCAGACCGGACGTATTATGGAAGGCCGCCGCTGGAGCGATGGTCTGCATCAGGCCGTCGAGGCAAAGGAGAACGTCAAGGTCGAGGCCGCCACACAGACATTCGCGACTGTCACCCTTCAGAACTATTTCAGAATGTACCACAAGCTTGCAGGTATGACTGGTACGGCCGAGACAGAGGCCGGCGAGTTCTGGTCCATCTACAAGCTGGATGTGGTTGTCATCCCGACCAACCGTCCTGTCATCAGAGACGATCAGGATGACCTTATTTATAAGACAAAGAAGGCAAAGTACACCGCCGTCATCAATAAGGTTGAGGAACTCATCAAGGAAGGCCGTCCGGTTCTGGTCGGCACCACGGATGTGGAGACTTCCGAGCTCCTTAGCCGAATGCTCCGGATGAGGGGCATAAAGCACAACGTCCTCAATGCCAAGGAACATGCAAGAGAAGCGGAGATCGTCGCTCAGGCTGGTATGTCAAGTACAGTGACCATCGCCACGAACATGGCGGGCCGTGGTACCGACATCAAGCTCTCCCCGGAGGTGAAGAAGGCCGGCGGTCTTGCGATCATCGGTACGGAGAGACACGACAGCCGCCGCGTTGACCGTCAGCTCAGAGGTCGTGCCGGCCGTCAGGGAGACCCTGGCTCGTCAGCGTTCTACGTTTCCCTTGAGGACAAGCTGATGCGTCTGTTCGGTTCCGAGAGGATCGCCGGAGTGGTTGACAAGCTCGGAATGGCCGATGACGAGGCTCTCGTGAGCGGAATGCTCTCGAAATCAATCGAGAACGCCCAGAAGAAAGTCGAGGAGAACAACTTCGGAATCCGTAAGAGACTCCTTGAGTATGACGACGTGATGAACTACCAGCGTGAGGCCGTCTATGCCAGAAGGCGCAACGCCCTTTCCGGCGAGAGGATCGAGATCGATGTCAGGAATATGATGATAGATTCCGCCTCAATCATCGCGGGCCGCGCGGAGGGAATGCCTTACGCTGATTTCGAGGAATATGTGATGGCGCAGCTGTCCATCGACCTTGGCTTCGACGAGAAGTTCTATTCCAACGCCAAGGGCGACCAGTTAACCGAAGCTCTCTGCAAGCAGATGCAGGCCGTTTACGAGCGCAGGATGAACACTCTTGCCGAGAAGGTCTATCCGTTCATCAAGATGATCTTCGAGAAGCAGGGAAATATGTACAAGAACATCGCGATTCCTATCTCTGACGGACGCAAGATGCTGACACTCAGTGTGGATCTTGAGAAAGCTTACAATACTCAGGGCAAGGAGATCGCCAAGGCTCTCAGCCGTTCCATCATCCTCTATCAGATTGATGAGCATTGGAAGCAGCATCTGCGTGATATGGATGACCTCCGTCAGAGCGTGCAGAACGCCGCCTACGAGCAGAAGGATCCGCTCGTTGTTTACAAGCTGGAGAGCTACAACCTCTTCGCCACAATGCTTGAGGAACTCAACAAGGATGTGCTCTCATTCCTCCTCAGAGCCTTTGTTCCTCTTCGTGAGGACAGTGAGGCCCGTCCGGCGCAGGCTCCGAGAAGCCAGGATATGAGCAACATGAGGACCCAGCGCAATGACCTCACCACAAACGGCGAGCAGAAGGCGAGGACTCCGATTCACGTGGACAAGAAGATCGGTCGCAATGACCCTTGCCCTTGCGGATCCGGCAAGAAGTACAAGAACTGCCACGGCGCGGGTCTGGTTTAATGAATATATTAACTGAATATAATAATAAAGGAATATGAGCGCGAATTATGGTTCCAATGATTCTGCAAGCGTGAACGACATCAGCAGGATCTCAGCCGGTTCGGTAATCAAAGGAGAGATCACTTCCCCTAATGACATAAGGATTGACGGTACTTTCGAAGGAAGGATTTTCTCCCAGGCAAAGGTTGTTGTCGGCGAGAAGGCCGTGATCAAAGGCGACATCATCTGCAACAACGTTGATTTTTGGGGAAAGATCAATGGTGACTTCTTCGTGAAGGATACTCTTTCCCTTAAGGACACCTGTGTTGTAGAGGGTGATCTCCACATCCGCCGGCTTCAGGTTGAGTTGGATGCCAAGTTTAACGGTAACTGCAAGATGATCACCGAGGAAGAGTTCAATCAGCTCACCTCCGGCTCCCGTCCTGGAATGTACGAGGTCCCTGCTCCGGCTCCAAAAGAGGAGGAGGACTTCACCGTGGCTTCCGGCAAGTCCCCGTTCACCATACCCGCCAACGACGAGATCCCTGAGGCTTAGAACAGTCCGGAGTCGCTGTCGGAGTTATTGATTTTCTTGCTGACGGCCCGGACTTTCTTTCCGTAGGAGAAATTATAGACACAAGTAAGGATGACCGTGTTTTTCTGGCTGGTCATCCTGCTTGTGTTTTTCATTGTCACAAGCGATCCTGGCGAGGTCTCCTCACTGACTTTCCAATGGTAGAACGGATAGCGCATTCCGGCTCCGATGCGGAGGTTCTTTCCGATCCTGCGGGCGAACTCAAAGTAGCCGTAGTTCTCACCCTTCGAGATGCCGATGTCGCTGATGGACTTGAAGGGCTGGTTGTACATGGCCTCGGCTGTCCATTTCTTTCCTGAATATCTCAACATCGCCATTCCGCCAAGACTCTTGACAGATCTGTCCGCACCGCCTCCTGTCAACCTTTGGTCGTTGTACATAGCATAGACGGTAAGCGAGAGAGGAATATTCCTGAAGGGCTTGATCCTGCCTCCGAGAGCGGCCATCACGGCAAGCATATTACCCGAGTTCTCATCCATTTCAACAAGCAGCCCGTCTGTGTGGCTGAAAATCGGAATTATTTGATTATCATTGTGATAGATAAGAAAGTACGGGTTGATATAGAGCCACGAATTGTTGTATGAATATCCAACCCTCGCATCCCTTGTTGTGTAACTTTCAAGTTCAGGGTTGCTCCTTACGATCCATTTGTCATCCTTGTAGTATGACGCATCGCCCATCCATCCGATCTTCGGAGTCGAAGTATTGCTTGAGTAATTTAAATACATCGATGAGTGATCGTTGAATGTGTAGTTTAGCTGGACGAGCGGGCGGAAATAGATGTAGTCGTGCCTTCCGGAAGCATTGGTTTCGTAGCCGAAATGTTCCATAGCCGCTCCGACAGAATAGCTGAACCCTCCTGCGTTTCCTGAATATTCACACCACAGCCTGCCGAGATCAGTGTTGATGTCCGACCTGACGGAGACTTCCCCGTTACCGCTGTCTTGCTCGGCAAGGCTGGCTGTGGTTCTGGCTCCGAAACCAAGCTTATGTTTCTCGGACAGCGTCCATCCATAGACGGCCTCAATGATTCCTGAATATTTCCGCCCGTCGGTCAGGCTTGTCGAGGACAGGATGGGAGTCGCTCCGGCATATTCATAAAACCCTTTGCGGCTTTTGGTGTCGTAGGCGGTGGCGACGAAGTTCACTGACAGTTCGTGTCTGTCGGAGAATCTGCGGTTCCAGTAGATGTCGAGTGCCGGGGAGAGATATTCGGACCAATCGTCCTTGTGGTCAGTTACTTCAGATGTCGTGGATTCTTGGGTTGTCAGATTCGTGACGGTTTTGAGGGCGCTTTGGATTACGGGCCGGTCCTTTTTCTCGTAGCCTAACGTGAATTGTGCTTTCAAGGCGCTATTCTCGTCTTTCATCCTGACCAGATCCAGAGAAACGTTGTGCCGGTTCCGCGTGAAATCCGTGTCCAGACCTTCTTTCACTTTTGTGTAAAGATTGCCGCCGGCTTCATATTCAAGAAATTCATCGATGCCGTAGCCGCCGCTTTTGGTCGTTTTCCCGGAATATTCAATGCCGATCATCGTGTTTTTCAGGATTTGGCGGTAGGAGACGGCGTTGTTGCCCCAAGGGGTTGTGACCGCCTCCTTTAGGTTCAGCATCAGGCTGCCGCCGATTCCGGGTCTTCGGGTGATGATGTTGACCATCGAGCCGCTGCCGGCGAATGAATATCTTGCCGGGGCGTTCTGGTAGAAGTCGATGCTTTTGATGTCCGCCGGGGTGAGCAGGGATAGGGAAGCGCTGGTGGTCGGCAGTCCGTTGAGGAGGATCGTCAGACCTTTGCCGTTCAGAAGTGTGGCTTCATCGTCCTTGACCAGGATTCCGGGGATCAGTTTCAGGGTCTCCAGCGCGGTCGCGTGAGTGTTCCGGTCTTCCTTGTTCAGGTAGAATTTCTGGTGGTCGCTGTAGTGTCTGACGCTTCTTCCGGTGAACACAGCGGCTTTCAGGGTGTCAGTTCGCTCGCTTGCCTCGACAGGCTCCGCGACCGGATGAAATGCTTCAGCTTGAATGCCGATAACGCAAACACATAACGTGCAAAATAGTCTTCTGGAATCCATATCTTATAGTCTTTGTCGGCAAAATTACCTGAATATAGTTTTACAACCGGAAATATGCTTGAATTTTTCTTTTGCGCAATTTGTTGATTGCTAGTATCTTGTGGGAATTCTTTCTCGCGAAACCTCTTACATAGTCTTACATGACTGTTTTTTTTACTAACTTAGTAAGCGTTATTGGTTTGATAAAGACATAGTGAGAGACTTATTTGTCGGATGAATTTGAGAACCGTCATATTCATTGCCATCCTGTCCTTGTGCTTCGCTTCCTGTGCGCGCTCGTTCAGGACGGCGGAGCAGTTTCTGGATGAGATCGAGGCCCGGCTGGAGACCCAGCCTGACAGCGCTTTCATCGCATTGGATTCCTTGGACAGAAGTTTGCTTGGCACGAAGGAACTCCGTGCCCGCCACGCCCTGCTCTACACGATCGCTTTGGAAAAGGTCGGAATGGAGATCACCTCCGACAGCATAATCAACATCGCGGTTGACTATTATTCCACGTCTGGGGATGAGGCGATGAAAGAGAAAGCCCTTTATTACAAGAATATAATCAATCAGAACGCCGCCTCTGTCCACAAGGATACCCTTGCCCTTCAGAGACAGAAGATCATCGAGGAGCGTTATACCGACAAGCAGGCGATTGTGGACCGTGGCAAGTCCATCTGGCTGCTTTGCCTTTTGGTCGTCATTGTGATTGCGGTTCTGGTTGTTGTCGTAAGGCTGTTCAGAAGAACCCACCGAGAGCTGATGGGTAAGCCGGACGATGAGGCATTGGCCATAATCCGGGAAAGGATGTCGGTGCTGGACAAGTTCTTAGCGTCCAGGCTTTCCTCGGACTGCTCATTCGACAGGGCAGCGGAGGCTGAGCTTGACCGCCTGGTCTCGGATCAGGATGATTTCCTGCGTTCCACGATGGTGCTCTTCCGTGACAGCCATCCCGGATTCGTGTCCGAGCTGAAGTCCCACGGCCTGACGGATTGGGAGATCGGCTATTGCTGCCTCTATGTCCTCGGGCTCAAAGGCAAGGATGTCGGCAACTATCTCAAGAAGAAGCGCAACTACATAATCAGCAGTGACATCCGCCGCAAACTCGGCCTGACCGAGCACGACACCAACCTCGGAATCTGGCTCCGCTCCCGTCTTGCTGCCTGACATTCCGTTCCCGTCCTGCCGCCAGATTGTCAGACTTTTCTCCGGTATAAGTGCCTTTGCCCGGATAAAGTTTGCAAATAACATATTTCCTCCGGTGAAAGCCTCTCTGCCCGGACAAAGCGGGAGATGACAGCCGTTTCTCCGGTGAAACGCTTGTTTACCGGACAAACTATTTAGCCTTTGCGAGCATAATGATCGGATCCGATTCGGCAGTGATTCCATCCACGCCAACGGATGACAGGTAGGTGTATGCTTTCTGACGGGCCTCATCTGTGATGTCCCGGTAGTATGCATAGTTAATAGTCGAAGGATCAAGAACATCAATCAACCAACCCTCGCATTGCCATCTCGGGCTGAATTCTGTGCCAAAACTGTCAGAGAGTCTGAAATCTCCCTTGTAAATGATTCCGTCAGTCTTTTTCAGAACAAAGTGCTTATAATCCCAGCTCCTGTCGAAGATGCTGAGATAGAGATTCTTGTTGTCTTCAGCATATTCCACGATAAACTGCGTGTCTGAGACATTGCTGTTGAAGTCCCTCAAGTCTTCCTTTGTGACAGAGTGAGGGAAGAAGAATGAATATTTCGGGGTCAACCGTCCCGCGCTGTACGAATAGATAGTGTCGCGGCACGCCGGGTTGAACAATATCTCATCTGCGTACTTCCGTAGGGAATGGTGATTCGGAAGCGCGAAGGGGTTCTCACAGTCAAAAAAGAAGGTATTCGGAATATAATGGAGTGTGTCTCCTTTCTGGCTTAGCTCAACTATGGCATCACGCTCATTCCCAATGATGTTCAGCACATTCTCGATTATTGAGCCGGAATCGGAAACCACAAATTGCCGGTTTTTGTAGCTCGTAGTAGTAGAGATAGTTGAAAGATATATGCCATCGCTGGAAAACTTCATTATTCCCTTGGCGATGTCCGCGACATACAAGACATTGTCCGCTTTGCTGTAAGCGATGTCCGTCGGAATCAGATATTCACCCTCGGCGCGTCCCTCTACAGATATTGTTGAGATCAGAGAGCCGTCAAGCGCGAAACGGAATATTCCCACAGGATTTACGGTCAGAAGATAAAAGGAATCCTCCGACATACACACCTTAAGGATGTTTGAAAGATTGTAGGCCTCGTCCGTCTTAAGGGGGATGAATCTTATCGGCTCGAATACTTCTGACAGCGACAGAGAAGGCGCATTCTCAAAATCCCGGTAGTCGAAAGAATTTGCCAGGGGGCTTTTCCCACAGGATGCAATACTTGCCGCACAGAGGATGATTCCCAATGAATATGCGAGCATCGCCGTTTTTCTCTTTTTCATTGCAGTGAATGTTATGTTAGCTGATCGTAATACGTTGTTTTAATAGCTTGCGCCAGCAAATTTACCTTGAAAAAGTTTTACAAAAGTGTTTTGAGTGGATATTTTTGTTGCTGTAATTTATTGATGGATAGAATTTTGTGCGTTTCCTTTCGCTATTGGCCTCTTGCAAAGTCTTACATTGGCCGAGAGTTACAACGTATAGAAAACAAAAAGGTCAAGGACTGTCTCCTTGACCTTAATCTGGAGCGGAATGCGAGGCTCGAACTCGTGACCTTCGGCTTGGGAAGCCAACGCTCTACCAACTGAGCTAATTCCGCAAAACAAATGCGAGACTTATTGATTGTGTTCAATAGCCTCGCATCTTTGTGATCCCCACAGGATTCAAACCTGTAACCTTTTGATCCGTAGTCAAATGCTCTATTCAGTTGAGCTAGGGGACCAGTTTGTCGGAGACCCGCTCCGACTTTATCTCTACAAGGACTATGCTTGCTCTTCCTTAACTATGGCAAGCTTCTTTTCCTTGATTCTTGCCTTCTTACCGGAAAGCTGACGCAGATAGAAGATTCTTGCCCTGCGAACCTTGCCGACCTTGTTCAGTTCAATGCTGTCAATGAATGGTGACTGAATCGGGAAAATCCTCTCAACTCCGATACCTCCTGAAATCTTGCGGACTGTGAAGGTCTTTGTCTGAGGAGTAGCACCTCTAAGCTGGATAACCACGCCTCTGAACTTCTGGAGTCTATCCTTGTCACCTTCCTTAATTCTGTAGGTTACGGTAACTGTGTCACCGGCCTTGAATTTTGGATACGTAGCGACTTTCTCGTTAGCGAAAGCCTGTTCTACAACTTTAATCAAATCCATCTCTCAATAAATTTTGTGGCAACATTACGCACATTTGATAACGACCCGTAAGCGGTTGCTCTTGTTTTTTCGGACTGCAAATGTACGAATATTTTCTTAATTCCAAAAACTTTTTGAGATTATTTGAAAAATTTCAGCGCTGATCTGCACAAATCGGTGATTTTTGACCATTCTCCGGCCGCGATCATCTCTTTCGGGAACAGTTTAGAGCCCATCCCGACGCAGGTGACTCCGGATTTGGCCCAGGCCGAGAGATTCTCCTCGGTCGGCTCCACACTTCCTGTGGCCATGATCATAGACCAAGGCAGAGGTGCGAGAACGTCCTTCACGAACTTCGGTCCGCCTACGCTTCCGGCAGGGAAGACCTTCACGAGGTCACAGCCGAGTTCCTGCGCGTTGCAGATCTCGGTGACGCTTCCGCATCCAGGGGTGTAAGGAATCCCGTGTCTGTTGCACAGTCTGGCGACCTCCGGGTTCAGAGACGGCGACACGATGAAGTTCGCGCCCATCTGAATGTATAGAGCTGCCGTTGGAGTGTCCAGAATGGTTCCCGCACCGAGGATAAGCCCGGGGCACTCGGCCAAAACGAACTTGGACAACTCCTTGAAAACCTCGATCGCGAAGTCTCCGCGGTTTGTGAACTCAAAGGCCCTGATGCCGCCTTCATAGCAGGCCTTGACAACGTTTTGGGCGATTTCCACATTATTGTTGAAGAAGACCGGGACTATTCCCGTCTCTTTCATCGCCGTCAAGGTCTCAAGCTTTCTGTATTTTGACATATCCGTAAAATTATCTTGACACGCGGCCTGAGCCGTTTCCTTTCATAAGATTCTCCACTTCCTTGACGCTGACCTGGTTGAAGTCACCGAAAATGGTGTGCTTCAGCGCAGATGCCGCCGCGGCGAAGTCAATCGCCTGCTGGTCATCCTTGTAGGTCAGGAGGCCATAGATGAGTCCGCCCATAAACGAGTCTCCTCCGCCGACACGGTCAACGATGTGTGTGATGTCATAGCGGCGGGACTGGAAGAGTCTCTCTCCATTGAATATTACCCCGCCCCAGGTATTGTGGTTGGCGTTGATCGAGCCGCGCAGGGTGATGGCCACCTTCTTGCAGCGCGGGAACCTTGCCATAAGCTGTCTGCAGACGCTCTCAAAACGACTCTGGTCAATGGTTCCATCCGTCTGTTCGGCGTTGAATCCCTCCGGCTTGATACCGAACTCCTTCTCGGCGTCCTCCTCGTTGCCAAGGATGAGGTCGCAGCTTTCCACGAGGGCCGGCATAACCTCAGCCGCGGTCTTGCCATATTTCCAAAGGTTCTTCCTGTAGTTGAGGTCGCAGGACACGAATATTCCAAGTCTGTTCGCGGCCTTTACCGCCTCAAGGCAGACATCCGCCGCACTTTGGCTGATCGCCGGAGTGATACCGGTCCAATGGAACCAGTCCGCTCCCTCGAAGACCTTCTCCCAATCGATCATTCCCGGCTGGATGGTTGAGATTGATGAATATGCACGGTCGTAAACTACCTTGCTTGGACGTGCCACTGCACCGGTCTCAAGGAAATATATTCCCAGGCGCTCTCCGCCGAAGACGCAGTGCTTCGTGCCTACCCCGTAGGAGTGAAGGTCGCGGATGCAGCTTCGCGCTATGTCGTTATCGGGGAATCTGGTGACGAATTCCGTGTCTATTCCGAAATTGGCCAGAGACACGGCCACATTGGCCTCACCGCCTCCGAAAGTGGCCTCGAATTGTTTTGCCTGCGAGAATCTCAGGTAGCCCGGGGTGGAGAGCCTGAGCATGATCTCGCCGAATGTGATTACTTTTGCCATTATCGTTCGTTGTTATTTTCTGGTGTGTAAATGTAGATGTTGTGGATCTCCCGGTCGTAGCCTGGGTAAAAGCCCTTCGGCATGCCGAGGATGATCCTTGCGCCTCTGTTGGACATCACGATGAGATTACCGTTCTTGGGATTCATCGTAAGCCCCTCTATCTCACCGGTCAGGATGAAATCGTCCATCGTGCGGAACAACGTTACCTCACCTGTCTCCAGATCTACCTTGTAAAGGTTGTCAGGCTCGTCTTTCTCGGCGTCACCGTCATCGCAGGAGACGAGCATCTGCCCGTCCACGCAGTAGATTCCCTGCTGGAGTCTCGGGGCGGGGGAGAGTGTCAGATTCCTGAGGTACTTCCCGGTCTTGAGGTCGTAGCAGTAAAGTTCCGAGCCTTGTACCCAGTCGGCCATCCAGACCTCCTTGCGGTCACGGTCAACGGTGAGGCCGCAGCATTCGACCTGGCCGGATTCCGGAACCCAAGGGATTGAACGCTTATATTCAAGGGTCTTCGCATCGTAGATGGCGGTCTGGATGTTCTTGCCGACACCGTCAAGGAAATATTCGCAACCGGCGAAGATCTCTCCGTCATATTCGTCGATGTCGCCGATGTGGTTGCATTCCAGTTGAAGGTCTTTGAACGGGGCTTCGTTCCTGGCGACCAGATTGCCCTCCATATCATATTTATAGAGTGCGGTGGATCCGGAAATATAGTAGAAATCCCCGTCGGTGGCGACCCCCTGGCGGCCTTCGACCTCCAGCACGTGATCCAGTTTGAAGTCGCTGTCAAGAACGGAAACAGCCCTCCCGCACGAAACGCACAGGAAGGCCATTACGCCGATTATTAGTTTGCCTCTCATTTAGAAAATGTTCTTCATCTTGTCGAACAACGCCTTGTCGTCACGGGAAGGATCCGGGGTGAACGAACGGCTTGTCCTCATATTCTCCAGGGCGTTCCTCTCATCAGAGGAGAGTCTCTTTGGAATCCAGACCAGAATCTTCACGTAGAGGTCTCCTGTTCCGCTTCCGTACCCGCTCACGGCAGGGAGTCCCTTTCCGCGAAGCTTCATCACGGTGCCGGATTGGGTGCCGGGATCGACTTTCACTTTGTATGACCCATCCAGACAAGGTACCGTGATCTCGGTTCCCAAGATGGCGTCGGTAACGGAAATCACTGTAGAATAAAACAGGTTCTTGCCGTCGCGTTTCAATGATGAGTGAGGAATCTCCTCGATGATAACGAGCAGGTCACCGTTCACACCGTTGTGAGGGGCGGCGTGCCCTTCGCCTCTGATTGTCAGTTGCATACCATCCTCGACACCCGCCGGGATCTTGACCTTCACGGTCTCGCGTCTGCGGACTAAACCAGTGCCGCCACAGGTACGGCAAGGATTGCTGATGACTTTCCCTTCGCCGCCGCATTGCGGGCAGGTTGAATATGTCACCGTCCTTCCGAACAGCGAGTTGACCACACGCTGTGTCTGTCCTGTGCCGTTGCAGGTCGGGCAGGTCTTGACATCGGAAGCGTTCTTGGTTCCGCGTCCTCCGCAGTCAGGACAAGGTCTGTTGCGCTCGATTGTGATCTCTTTCTCCGCTCCGCTGGCGATCTCCTCAAGGGTAAGACGAATCCTTGTACGGATGTCACGGCCTTTCATAACCCTTTGCTGCTGAGTGCGTCCCTGACCTCCGCCGAATCCACCGAAGCCGGTGAATCCGCTGAAGCCTCCTCCGAACAGGTCGTTCAGGATGTCGTTCAGGTTTCCGAACCCTCCGCTGAAGTCCGGCCCAGACTGGCCGTCCACACCAGCGAATCCGAACTGGTCATATTTTGCCTTTTTGTCAGGGTCGCTGAGCACTGAATATGCCTCCGAAGCTTCCTTGAATTTCTCCTCGGCGGTCTTCTTCTCAGCCTCGGTGCCGTCCACCCAACGGTCAGGATGCCACTTCATCGCGGCAGCCCTGTAGGCTTTCTTTATCTCATCGGCGCTGGCTGTCTTCGCGACCCCCAACACCTCGTAGTAATCTCTTTTTTCTGCCATATTCGTCTATCTCCTATATTCCGACAACAACCTTGGCGTAGCGGATGACCTTTCCGGAAAGGGTGTAGCCCGTCTGGACGACATCATACACCAAGCCTTTCTTGTCTTCCTCCGGAACCGGGAACTGGGCCACCGCCTCGTGGAAGTCCGTATCGAACTTCTCGCCCTTGGCCTTGATCACCTCAAGTCCCTTGGTTTTAAGATATCCCATCAGTTTGTTGAATATCAACGCTGTGCCTTCCTTGGCCACCTCATCGGCCGAGTTCTCCTCCAGCATCTTCATCGCCCTCTCGCAGTCATCCAGCACCGGAAGCAGACCCTTGATCGTGTCAGCCGCCGCTGACGAGACAAGCTCAAGCTTTGCCTCCGCGGAATGTCTGCGGAAGTTCTCGAAATCGGCCATCAGGCGGATGTAGTCATCCTTCTCCTTTGCCACGCTGGCCTTAAGCTCCTCGTTTTCTTTCAGAAGAGTGTTGAGTTTCTGCTCAATCTTCTTGGCCTCCTCGTCAACCTCCGGAGCCTCTTCCTTGCCTTTCTGCTCGTTTCCGGCTTTGTTTTCCGCCGATTCGGCAGTCTTGCCGGCCTGCTTAGGCTCTTCCTGCTCTTTATTATTTACTTCCTTGTTCTTTTTGCTCATATCTGATACTCCTTATAATCAAAACAATCCACGCTCTGGACAGTCACCGGACCATCCAAAGCGACTGCAAAGGTATCAAATTATCTGCCAATTACATAATCGCTGACATAATGTCAGACCATATTTATGTTGCGAATTAGCGTTACCATTGTTAACTTTGTCAAGCCAGGTTCTGACGGAGGAATGACTTAGGCTACAAGTCTTCCGGACCGAAAGAACATCCAAATGTTAAAGAACAGACAATGAGCGCATTCATCAACGAAAACTTTATGCTGTCCAACGAGACGGCGCGTCAGTTGTTCCACGGCCATGCCGAGAACCTGCCGATAATAGACTATCACTGCCATCTTTCACCACGGGAGATCGCCGAGAATATCCGGTTCCGCGACATCACGCAACTTTGGCTGGTGGACGGCCACAGCGGCGACCACTACAAATGGCGCGCGATGAGGGCGAACGGAGTGCCGGAGGAATATATCACCGGAGACAAGTCAGCTTGGGAAAAGTTTGAAAAGTGGGCTGAGACCATGCCTTACCTCATGCGGAATCCTCTCTACCACTGGTCTCATCTGGAGCTGAGCCGTGTTTTCGGAATAGACAAAATCCTGAAGCCGGAGACCGCTCGTGAGATCTTCGAGGAGTGCAACGCCAAGCTGGCCACCCCGGAGTTCCGCGGCCAGGCGCTTATCCGGAAGTTCAACGTGGAGGTGGTCTGCACGACCGATGACCCGGCGGATGACCTGCGTTGGCACAAACAGATCGCGGAACACCCGTTCGGCACCAAAGTGCTGCCTACCTGGAGGCCTGACAAGGTTATGGGAATCGAGGATGTCAAGTCATTAAATGAATATCTTGGGAGACTCTCCGAGGCCGCAGGTGTTGAGATCCGGTCATATTCAACATTGATCGAGGCTCTTCGCAAGCGTCACGACTTCTTCGGGTCGATGGGCTGCCGTCTTTCGGACCACGGTCTCGACACATTCTATGCTGAGGAATATGATGAAAGCGAGATTGAAAGAATATTCAAAACCACCCTTTCAGGAATGCCTGTTGATGAATATGACGCTGTCAAGTACAAGAGTGCCGTCCTGTACGACCTTGCCGTGATGGACGCGGAGTCCGGGTGGACGCAGCAGTTCCACGTAGGGCCTCTGCGCAACAACTGTACGAGGCTATTCAATGGTGTCGGACCTGACGCAGGTTGTGATTCGATGAATGACAAGCAAATAGCCGTGGCCGGAAACAGATTCTTCGATGTCTTGGACATGACCGGCAACCTTGCGAAGACCATTCTCTATTGCCTCAATCCGAAGGACAATGAGGTAATGACCACAATGGCTTACAATTTCAACGACGGCACGGTTCCCGGCAAGATGCAGTTCGGCTCCGGCTGGTGGTTCCTCGATCAGGAGAATGGAATGCGCCGTCAGATGGACACCTTGTCCTCTCTCGGCCTCCTCAGCCGTTTTGTTGGAATGCTGACCGACTCCCGCAGCTTTATCAGCTACCCGCGCCACGAATATTTCCGCCGCATTCTCTGCGACATCATCGGCACCGATGTCGAGGCCGGCAAGATTCCGGCATCCGAGATTGACACTGTCGCCCGTATGGTCCGCGACATCTCCTACAACAACGCCCGGAACTATTTCGGTTTCTGATGCTCCTACGGGCTATCCGAAAATGTCGTTCAGGACAGCGGCAAGCCGCAGGCCGCCGCGTAGAAGCTGGACTTCCACCGTCCCGGTCCATTCGCCCACGTAGTCATAGGACAGTTTTGAGCCGACAGGAGTCGAGGCGTAGATTGTCCTGCAGATCCCGTAGGTCTCCTCGCCCCAGGATTCCGGTGTCCCTTCCGCCATCTTCCTGTTCTCGGCCCGAGGGTTGGTGTCAATCTGCTCGACCCATTCCGAATATGTCCATTTGTGGGCGCTCTCGATGATTCCGGTGTCCCAGATGGAATGAAGGTTCGTACCGTTGTTGAAGAATTGCACCTGCCATCTGTTGCCGCCGCGGTCCGACCTGTGTCCCATGTGCATCGGACAATGCAGGTCGCCCATAAGGTGGACCAGGAACTTCAATGAGAGCGCCTGCTCCTCCTTGTCAAGCTTTCCGCTTTTCAACGCCGCTATCTGCTCGTTGACGGCGCGGACGACATCGCCGTTCTCGTTAAGGGGAGCTCCGCTGAAAGTCTCGCCCTCGTCAGTGTTTCTGTAATGCCACGAGCTGGTGTACCGGTATTCAGGAGTGTGGCTGGCATTGTCCATCCAATTCGCCCAGTACACAATGGTCTTCCCGTCAAGTATTTCGTCAATCTTCCTTGCCGCCTTTCGGGTAAGATGCCGCTGCGCGACAGCGCAAGTGACATCATGCCCCTTCTGCCCCCAGCAATACCCATCGACAGACACCGCAAAAAGACCCGCCACCAGCAGAGCCATCATCAGAATCCTATTCATAAATCTCATATTCTCAATTATTTAATTTTTGTGAATATTCAATATCCCTATTTGCTTTTCTATCCCCGCACATGACGGGAAGGCTTCCTGCCGCATCGCCCATAGCCCCTCCACTTCCGTAGGGACTGCAAACTTACACAAAAAACGTGATTCTTCTCTTCTCCGCGCAAAAGAAATCCCTCTTGAATAGAATGATGGCTGGATTTTTTGCAGGATTGCTTGCAGGATTGTTAGTGGTATTATTGTGGTATTGTTAGTGGTATTGCTGATCCGCGGCTCCCACATCTTACAAAACACGTTCACACCAATAGCCGGAAAAACTCTTCGGTCTATCTACTGTGTGGCGCGAATATTTGGTGCGGCCGCTCGCCAATGCCGGATGTGGCTCTGGGCGGAAACACCGACCGCGGCCACCAGAGCCGCGATCAATGACAAGTCGTACTTTCTAAACGTCAGTACATCAGATGTTTTTTGCTATTGTTCCTCCATCCGGCCTCGCTCTTGTAGTCAGTAAAATAAATCACAATGTCGGCCTCGCTCTTGTAGTTCACGAAAAACAACTTCTTTTTCGCCTCGCTCTTGTATTTCACAAAAAACCAAAGCCCCTTGTTGCCCTCGGCCTCGCTCTTGTACTTGCATTTGTAGACGACCAGATCCGCCTCGGACTTGTATTTGGTGACATGGACTTTCACGTCCGCCTCGCTTTTGTACTGACATGAATAGACGGTCTGCGCCTTGGCGCCGATGCCGAAAGCCATAAGGGCTACAATGATGGTGATGATGTGTTTATTCATATTCTTTGGTTGTTAGTTTTCTTCCGAAAGTAGGGTTCTCTTGCCGTCATAAGCCGGAATGACCCTCGCAAGGGAAGGCTTTCCGGTCTCCTTTCCATCGTGTACTCCTGATGGATCTGGTTCATAATCACCTCAAAGATATGAAATTACTCTGAAAACACAAACAACAGTACGTAATGATTCGCTTCGGATGCTTCGGATGTTCCAAGGCCTTCGGCTGCTACTGCAAATGGCCGTTGCATCTTACAAAACACGTTCATGCTAATGTGCCTTAGAACGTTGCCTATTAATGAATATGTTGAAAAACTCAGATGATTTACCACGAGTTATTCAGCTTATTCATTGTCTTACCGCCTTCCGCTGCCACTTCGGCTGAACGAGTTTTGTGAAATTACTTCAAGATGCGGACGGAGGCTGGGAAGATTTTGAGGGGCAGAAGAGCGAATATTCGGCGATTAATCGCTAATTTTGCAGGCGGCAGGAAAGCGGGGCTGGTTGTTTTAGAAGATTTTGTTGACGGTTACATTTTACTACGAATATGCCAAGTTACCTTCAGATAGAGAACATCTCCAAGTCATACGGGCCTAAAGTCCTGTTTGAGCACATCGGCTTCAACATCAACGAGGGCGACAAGATCGCCCTGATCGCCCCGAACGGCACCGGTAAGACCAGCCTTCTGCGCATTCTGGCCGGCAAGGACAGCTCCGATTCCGGCGGCAAGATCATATTCCTCAAGGACATCCGCATCGCGTTCCTTGAGCAGGAGTATGAATATGATCCCGAATCCACCGTGTGGGATCAGATTATGCGGGACAGCGAACAGTGGACGAAGAATCTTGATCCTGAACATCTTGCTGAATATGAGCAGCGCGTCCGCCGCCTTCTGACCTCCTTCGGGATGTCTGAATATGACCGTAAGATGAAGGTGCTTTCGGGCGGGGAGATCAAGCGGGCGGCCATCATCGTGATGCTTGCCAGCGAGGCGGACTTCTTCGTGATGGACGAGCCGACCAACCATCTGGACATCGACGGCATCGAGTTTCTGGAGAACTATCTGTCTCACGCCCGATGCACGCTTCTGATGGTGACCCATGACCGTTATTTTCTGGATTCCGTGGCTAACACCGTGATGGAGATGGATCACGGAGCCGTATATATTTATAAAGGCGACTATCAGAACTATCTGGAGAAGAGGCAGGAACGCATCGAAAACTACAATGCCGAAACTGACAAGATCAAGAATCTGCTCCGCCGTGAGCTGGAATGGATGCACGCCAGTCCGTGCGCCAGGACCGGCAAGGCCAAGTACCGCAAGAACGCTTTTTACGAGCTGAAGGACAGGGCCGAGCAGGTTTACAGGACTGACAGCGTGAGCCTCGGCGAGATGGGGCCTGCCTCCAGGCTCGGAACCAAGATCATCAACTGCAAGGATGTCAGTTTCTATTACGGCGGAGACTGCTACCTGAGCCATTTTACTTATAATTTCCAACGCTACGAGAAGGTCGGAATCGTGGGAAAGAACGGTGTCGGCAAGACCACATTCATCAATCTTCTGATCGGGAATATGGATCAGTCGGATTCTGGTTCTTCTACGGTTGGTGAGCCTGGCCGAACCACGGTAGGTGAGCTTTGTAGAACCACCGGCGTGATCGAGAGGGGAGAGTCTCTGAAGATCGGCTACTACCGCCAGAGCGGAATGCAGTTCGATGAGAACCAGACTGTTCTGGAGACCGTGAACGACACTCATCTGTTGAGCCAGTTCCTCTTCCCGCACGATATGCTGAACAACCGCATCAGCAAGCTTTCCGGAGGAGAGAAACGCCGCCTCTACCTGCTGACCATCCTGATGAGGCAGCCGAACCTGCTGATAATGGACGAGCCGACGAACGATCTGGACATCGTGACCATAAATATTCTTGAAGAGTATCTGAAAGAGTTCAAGGGCACTTTGATCCTTGTCTCCCACGACCGTCATTTTCTGGACCGCTTGGTGGACCATCTGTTTGTCTTCTGCGGCGATGGTGAGGTCAAGGACTTCATCGGCAGCTACAGCCAGTATCGTGAGTTCATCAAGGACTATGAGGCCGAGAAACGCGCCAAGGCCCGTGAGGAGGAACGTGCCTCTAAGTCCGCCGCTGTTGCCGGCTCACTTTCAGCCTCGTCTCCGCTTGACGCCGGTGCTTCATCCAAGCCTTCCCGTCCCGATGCTCCCCGCAAGCTAAGCTATAAGGAACAGCGTGAGCTTGAGCAACTTGAGAAAGACATCGAGTCCCTCACCGCCGAGAAGTCCGACCTGGAGTCCAAGATGAATGGCGGCCTCACCGACCCCGCCGAGCTCCAGAAGGTCACCACCCGTTTCGCCGAGGTCTCCTCGGAACTCGACACCAAGGAAACCCGCTGGCTTGAGCTCTCCGTCTGACATCTCCTGTACCTACAAATCGAAAGAGTCGTGCAAGGGACTTGCTGGCTTGTGCCCTCCATCTGTCACTTTCTGCACCATCCTCAATAGAATCAGGCTATGGAGGCGTGAATCGTAATGTGTTGTAAATGAATATGTTCGTAAAGGCTGCCCTCTGAAAATGACCGGCAGCCTTTCGTAACTCGCACTGAATCAATGGGTGTGATTCCACATTATGATTGTGAAGAAGACTGTGACCACTTGGTCAACAATCGAATCAATGTTGACTTTACGCTAAGTCGTCGGCCAGATTATCAACTTGTTCCTTTGTAAGTCCGCAGAACCGCATCACGAGTTCCTTGGCCATTCCGCCAAGAAGCATAGCTTTGGCTACCTCTGCCTTTCCTTCTGCCTTTCCTTCAGCCTTTCCTTCAGCCTTTCCTTTTGCTGTCCCGTCAGCGATTCCCTTTGCCTCTCCGTCGGCGTATCCTTTCTCGAAGCCCTTGCGCTCGGCGAATT
>ENA-OYWS01000026-OYWS01000026.1-human-gut-metagenome-genome-assembly--contig:-NODE-26-length-77903-cov-7.601107_pt1 | contig 77903 bp, 88 predicted proteins | sample MGYA00244813_ERZ653402 | MGnify/ENA primary metagenome ERZ653402 (study PRJEB26926, sample SAMN06165021) | human gut metagenome | biome: ENVO:00009003; feature: ENVO:2100002; material: ENVO:00002003...
GGCAGCGTCAGATGCGTATAAGAGACAGCCTACTCCCTTAGCAGGGGAGCCCCTTCGGCCTCTTGGGTATCACTCCGAACAAAAAGAAAACTATTCACTTGATTGCCAAAGTATTCTAGCATATGGCAGAATGTTTGTCAAGCACTAATCTCGCCCCTGCGTCAAAGCTCTTGACAATTTTCCCTCTGGATGATATATTTTATGAAGTCTGGAGAGATGTCCGAGCGGTTTAAGGAGCCAGTCTTGAAAACTGGTGATGGGGCAACCCACCGTGGGTTCGAATCCCACTCTCTCCGCCACTTACTCCACCGCAATTCTATCGGAATTGCGGTGGTTTTTCTGCGTCAGTGCAAACCTGTCGGTCAGGCGTTGACAAACGCCCTCCGAACGATTACAATAGACAAAAATTACATTATGAGGTGATTTCTCATGGATTCCAAGCTGCGCCCCGAAACACTGTGCATTCAGGCCGGTTATACGCCCAAAAACGGCGAGCCCCGCCAGATCCCCATCGTCCAGAGTACCACATTCAAGTACGACACCTCCGAGGATATGGGAAAGCTCTTTGATCTGGAAGCCGAGGGCTATTTCTACTCCCGTCTGGCAAATCCCACCTGCGACGCCGTCGCCGCCAAGATCTGCGCGCTGGAGGGCGGCACCGCCGCCATGCTCACCGGTTCCGGACAGGCGGCCAACTTCATGGCGGTGTTCAACATCGCCGGATGCGGCGATCACATCGTTGCCAGCTCCGCCATCTACGGCGGCAGCTTCAACCTTTTTTCCGTCACCATGAAGAAAATGGGGCTGGAAACCACCTTTATTGACCCGGACTGCACCGAGGAAGAACTGAACGCCGCCTTCCGGCCCAACACCAAGGCCGTGTTCGGCGAGACCATCGCCAACCCCGCCCTGACGGTGCTGGACATTGAGAAATTTGCCAAGGCCGCCCATGCCCACGGCGTTCCCCTCATTGTGGACAACACCTTCGCCACCCCCATCAACTGCCAGCCCTTTCAGTGGGGCGCGGATATCGTCACCCACTCCACCACCAAGTACATGGACGGCCATGCCTCCGCTCTGGGCGGCGCCATCGTGGACAGCGGCAAGTTCGACTGGACGGCCTATCCGGACAAATTCCCCGGCCTGTGTACCCCTGACGACAGCTACCACGGCGTCACCTACACCCAGCGCTTCGGTCTCGGCGGCGCGTTCATCACCAAGTGTACCGCCCAGCTGATGCGGGACTTTGGCTGCGTCCAGTCCCCCCAAAGCGCGTTCCTGCTGAATCTGGGGTTGGAAAGCCTGCCCTTCCGCATGAAGCAGCACTGCGCCAACGCCCAGGCCGTGGCGGAATATCTGCAAGGTCACGAGAAGGTCAAGTGGGTGAAGTTCGCCGGGTTGAAGGGCGACAAATATTACGATCTTGCCCATAAGTACATGCCGAACGGCACCTGCGGCGTCATTTCCTTCGGCCTCTACGGCGGCCGGAAGGCGGCCGAGATCTTCATGAAGCACCTGAAACTGGGTGCTATCGAGACCCACGTGGCCGATTCCCACACCTGCTGCCTGCACCCCGCTTCCTCCACCCACCGTCAGATGACCGACGCGGAGCTGGACGCCGCCGGTGTCGGTGCCGACCTCATCCGCCTGAGCTGCGGTCTGGAAAACGCGCAGGATCTTATCGAGGACATCGCGCAGGCATTGGAGAACGTGTAATCAGGAGGAAAGCGTATGCCCATTCAGATTCCCAACGACCTGCCGGCAGCGGGCATTCTGCAGCAGGAAAACATTTTCGTTATGCGAAAGACCCGGGCAGAGACCCAGCACATCCGCCCTCTGGAAATCGTGCTGTTGAATCTCATGCCAACGAAAATCGTCACGGAGACCCAGCTCAGCCGTCTGCTCGGCAATACGCCCCTGCAGGTGCATCTGGAGCTGATGATGGTCTCCTCCCACCGCTCCAAAAATACCCCGCAGGAGCATCTGCTGAATTTCTATAAAACCTTCGACGAACTGAAGGATCGGAAATTCGACGGCATGGTGATCACCGGCGCGCCGGTGGAGCAGATGCCCTTTGAAGAGGTGGACTACTGGCCGGAGCTGTGCCAGATCATGGAGTGGAGCAAAACCAACGTCCATTCCACCTTCCACATCTGCTGGGGCGCACAGGCGGGACTTTACTACCACTACGGCATTCAGAAAAAAGCCCTCCCGGAAAAGCTGTTCGGCGTGTACCCCCATCACGCGGACTACAAGCGTGCCATTCTGCTCCGGGGCTTCGACGACGAATTCTGGATTCCTCACTCCCGGCACACCACCGTGGAGCGTGCCGATATCGAGGCCGTTCCCGGCCTGAAAATTCTGGCTTCCTCTCCGGATGCCGGGGTCTACGCCGCCATGAACAAGGAAGGCCGTCAGATTTTCGTCACCGGCCACGCCGAGTACGATGCGGACACGCTGGAAAAGGAATACCTCCGGGACAAAGCGCAGGGTCTGCCCATCCACGTCCCAGCGAACTACTATCCCAACGACGATGACACCCAGCGCCCCGTCGTCCGCTGGCGGGGACACGCCCATCTGCTGTTCAGCAACTGGCTGAACTACTTTGTCTACCAGACGACGCCATACGACATCATGGCCGTCGGCGTGGAATCCACCCGCGAATAAAAGATTACAATGCAGCCGCCGCCCCATACTTGAAATGGGGCGGCGGCTGCTGTATAATTCTAGAAAAATTCTGAATTGCGAGGTAAACGCCATGCTCACCACAATTCTTTTTGATCTGGACGGCACACTGCTTCCCATGGATCAGGAGGCGTTCGTCAAGGACTACCTGAACCGTCTGGCAGCCAAAATGGTGCCTTATGGCTACGACCCTCAGATGTTGGTCAAGGCCGTCTGGCGCGGCACCGGCGCTATGGTCGCCAATGACGGCAGGAAGAGCAACGAGGCCGTCTTCTGGGAAACCTTCGCCGACATGTTCGGTCAGGACGCTTTGGAAGACGTCCCCCTCTACGACGAATTCTACGAAACGGAATTTCAGGAATGCCGCCACAGCTGCGGCTTTCAGCCCGCCGCGGCGGAAACCATTCTCACCCTCCACGCCATGGGGTACCGCACCGTGCTCGCCACCAATCCCCTTTTCCCGCCCACGGCCACCCAGAGCCGGGTCCGGTGGGCCGGTCTGACGCCCGAGGACTTCGAGTTCATCACTACATATGATAATTCCTCCTTCTGCAAGCCAAATCCGGACTACTACCGGGAAATTCTGGGTAAACTGGGATTGAACGCCGGAGAATGTCTCATGGTGGGCAACGACGTAAACGAGGACATGATCGCCCAAACCCTTGGTATGCAGGTATTCCTCCTCACCGACTGCCTCATCAATAAAGAAAACAGGGACATTTCTCAGTATCCATACGGCAGCTTCCCGGAGCTGATGGACTATATCCGGGGCTTATGATATGACAGTTTTTCTATTTCTTTTGTGTGCCATCGCGGCAATTTTGCTGATGGGAGGGTACTATACCTACCGCATTGCGTTCTACTCCCCGAAAAAGGGGCGGGACAAAATCTCCACCTTTGCCAGCCACAAGTATGACCCCTACCGCAAGGAGATCAACCGCCTGTTCTGCCAGCTCAGCGACCGTCCCTACGAGGAGGTTTCCATCGTATCTTTCGACGGGCTTACCCTGTTCGGGCGTTATTACCACGTCAAAGACGGTGCGCCGCTGGACATCGGCTTTCACGGCTACCGCAGCAGCGCCCTGACGGACTTCGCCGGGGGCAGTGAGCTGAGTTTCTCTATGGGGCACAATCTCCTGCTCATCGACGAACGCGCCCACGGCAGAAGCGAAGGCCGTACCATCACCTTCGGCATTCAGGAGCGGTGGGACGTGGAAAGCTGGGCACGCTACGCCGTGGAGCGATTCGGTGCAGATGTGCAGATTATCCTCTACGGCGTTTCCATGGGTGCGGCGACGGTGCTGATGGCTGCCGGGCTGGACTTGCCCGAAAACGTGAAAGGAATCATCGCCGACTGCCCCTATTCCTCCCCCGGAGACATCATCCGCAAGGTCGCAAGGGATATGCACATGCCCGACCGCTTGGCATGGCCGTTTGTGAAGATCGGCGGGCGGGTCTACGGCAGCTTTGACGTTGACGAAATGGACGCCGCCCGGGCAGTGAAACAGGCAATGGTGCCCATTCTCATCATCCACGGGGAAAGCGACAGCTTTGTCCCCTGCGAAATGAGCGACATCGTGGCAGAAAATCCTGCGCTGATAACACGATACACCTTCCCCGGTGCTGACCACGGGTTCAGCTATCTGGTGGACACCCCCCGCTACAAAAAAATCGTGACTGAGTTCGCGGAAAAGGCACTTGCGCCGAAAGCATAACCGCCGTCCCCGCCGGGATACCCCGGCGGGGACGTTTTCGCGGAAAGACGGCGCAGCATGACAATTCCCCTTGATTTTTCCGAAAAAAAGAATACAATGGACGCATATTGTTTCCCGTGAAAGGATGCCGTTTTATGAACAAAATTTACATTCCCGAAAACTACAAGCCGGTGCTGGACGCCTACGACACCCAGCGCGCCATTGCCTATATCAAGGAGACGTTCCAGCAGGAATTTTCCAAGGCGCTGAACCTGAAGCGCGTCTCCGCGCCCCTGTTCGTCACCGAAAGCTCCGGCCTGAACGATAACCTGAACGGCTACGAACGGCCTGTGGCCTTTGACATTCCCGCCGTGGGCATGGACGCTCAGGTGGTGCATTCTCTGGCAAAATGGAAGCGCCTTGCCCTCAAGCGCTACAATTTCACCGTTGGAAATGGCCTGTACGCCGACATGAACGCCATCCGCCGGGACGAAGCGCTGGACAACATCCATTCCATCTACGTCGATCAGTGGGACTGGGAGAAGATCATTACCCGGGAAAACCGGAATCTGGACTTCCTGAAGCTCATCGTCCGCGCCATCGTGGGTGCTATCTGCGACACCAACGACCGCCTGCACGTTCGCTTCCCCCAGCTGCGCACCGAGCTGAGCCGGGAGGTCACCTTTATCACCGCGCAGGAGCTGGAAGACATGTATCCCGGTCTGGAAACCGGTTCCCAGCGGGAAAGCGCCTTTGTCCGGGAGCATAAGACTGCCTGCGTCATGCAGATCGGCGGACTTCTCCGCTCCGGCAAGCCCCACGACGGCCGCGCCCCCGACTATGACGACTGGAATCTGAACTGCGACATTTTCTTCTGGGACGGAACGCTGAACCGAGCATTAGAGATTTCCTCCATGGGTATCCGCGTGGACGCAGAATCCCTCGACCGCCAGCTGACCCTCGCCCACTGTGATGACCGGCGGGCGCTGCCCTTCCACAAGATGCTGCTGAATAACGAGCTGCCCCTGACCATCGGCGGCGGTATCGGCCAGAGCCGTCTGTCCATGCTGATGATGGGCTGCGCCCACATCGGCGAAGTACAGTCCAGCGTATGGGACAGCGAAACCGTGGACGCCTGCGCAAAGGCCGGAATCCCGCTGCTGTAATTTACATACTGACAAAAGGCGCGGCCGACACGACCGCGTCTTTTTCGTATAAACAGATATCAAAAATAGGTTGATTTTATCCTAATATTTGAGTATACTAATAACAAAGGAGGCATTGCCATGAATATTGATACCAATACCATCGTTCCCATCTCCGTAGCCAATCAGAATTTCTCAAAGGTTGCCCGGCTGGTTGACCAGTATGGTTCCGCCGTTATTATGAAAAACAACACGCCCCGGTATATCATCTACGAATTCAACCAAGCGGACACCATGCAGGCGGCAGCCGACGACGATGTGCTTGCTTCCTCCGCGAAGCTCATGCAGCGCAACACGCATGTATATGAGGAACTGGCAAAATGAAGCTTCTCAGTAGGCGTCAAATTCTGATGTTGCATTCCATGCTGATCGCGCAGTCCGGCGGCATGGATGGGCTGCGTGATGAAGGTCTGCTGGACTCCGCAGTCAACACGCCGCTGCAAGCCTTCGGCGGACAGGAGCTCTACCCCACAATTCTCGAAAAAGCCGCCCGTCTGGGTTATGGACTCATTCACAATCACCCTTTCGTGGACGGCAACAAACGCATCGGAACTCACGCCATGCTCGTATTTCTGGACATCAACAACATCACACTTTCCTACGAAGATGACGATTTGATTTCCGTCATTCTCCGCGTTGCCGCCGGTAATATGGATGACCATGGGCTTCTTGAATGGCTGAAAAATCACATTGAATAGTGGGGTTGGCAGACATTGCCAACCCCACACTTTTAGTAATAGAAGAACTTATAAAACGAAGGATACACATTCAGCAGCTGCTGCAAATTTGTCCGGGAATTGGAACCGGGGTCGCGGATGGTAAATCCGGACGCTGTCAGACTGCTTCCCCCGGTATACCCCGTGACCACCACCCAGTGCTGACCGCCATAGGCATTGCTGACGCCGAGCAAGACAGGTTTTCCCTGCTTCAGCTTTCCATAAACGGCGCCGAGATATCCGGAACCGTCCGTAACCGCCGTATAGTGGCTCGGCCAATAGAGACTGCCCGAGGGCGTATAGGTAAGCTCCTTCGCCATAGCGTCGGGGTAGATGGTTCTTCCCGTGCGGAAGGACTCCATCATTGCCACCGCCGTTGTGGCGCAGCCGATCTGAGAAAAGGTCTTCCCGGATGTACCGATCCGGACATCCGCCCAGCGGGCGTCCGTCTGCTTGAAATTCGGCACGTTCAGGGACACTGAAGCATAGTTTCCGGACAGATATTGCGCGCTGACGTATCCGGTTTTCGTTCCGCCGTAAAGGACGCGGCTCCATCCGTTCGCAGTGGACAGACGGATGACCGTTTCCCCCTTGCTGAGGGCGCCGACCTTTCCATAGGCCGTCCCCGCCCCGCTGCGGACGTTCAGCGTGCCGCTGCTTACCGCCACGGATACCGGGGTTCCCTCCGTCACCGTGATGAAGCCCGCGTGGCAGTAGCCGTACTTCCCTTTTGCGTATTCCACCTTCCACCAGTCGCCGGACTTGGAGATCAGCGTAACATAGCTTCCCTTATTCAGCGACGCGGCCACCGCCGCGCTGGAGGACGGGCTGCTTCGCACGTTCAGCTTCCCGGAAGCAGTCGTCACGACACCGGCTTTGGAATCCGCCGTGGCCGCCTCAGCCCGCATCGGCAGAAGGAACGCTCCCAAAAGGAGCAGAACCGATACAGTACAAGTCAGAATTCGTCGAATAACAATCACCTCGTTCTGGTTTTTCAGGAAGCTTTCCGCCCGTCGGCAACCGCTTCCCCGCATATATGCGCAGTAATTGTAACATATTTGTAACCATTTGGGAATACGCCAAATTCTGACAAAAAAACGCAGGAGCCGGTAAACCCGCCGCTCCTGCGCTATTCTTTATTTAATTGAACCGCACCACATTGTTGGCAAACCGGTAAAAGCTCCCGGCAAATTCCTGCCCGACCCGCCCCGGCACACTGACAAACAGCAGCGGCGTGCGCTTGCGGAAGTAGTTCGCCCACTTGGGGTCATAGGCCATGCAGGTCTCCCACATCTTTTTCAGCTCGGCATCCGTCTCGGCGGACTTGTTCAGCCGGGTCGTGAGAATAGCAATGCCAAGCATCATGAACAGGTCGTGCTTCATGTATCGTTTCAGCCGGGGTTCGGTGATGTCGTCCAAGTGACAGGTGGTAAAGCACCGTTCCGTCACAAGGATCTGATCTGCGTGGCGCTTGGCCAGAGCGGCAGACTGCACTGACTGATCCGGCCGGCCGATCCAGTAGCGGTAAAGGTCTGCGTTGAGATAGTACATTTTCCGCACATAGGGTATCGTCTGATAGATCATCAGGTTGTCCTCATAGAAAACATGTTTGGGAAGCGGCTGCTCCCATTTACGCATGATCTCGGTGCGGAAAGTGCTGGAATGGATGGTGAGCATCTGGTATACCCGGAAGGGTTTGGTATCCTCCCATGTGAAGATACGGTTCTCCGGCAACACGGCGGAATAGTTGATGGAGCGATCCCCGTCGCCGTCGGAATGGACGTAGTAGTAGTTTGTCACAACCATATCCACGCCGCCCTGCCGCTCACATTCCTCAAGAGCGTCCAGAAATTTGGGGAAATCGGGGCTGAGGGTGTCGTCGCTGTCCACGACCTTGAAATAGGTGCCGGTGGCGTGCTTCAATCCCTGGTTGATGCCCTCGCCGTGGCCGCCGTTTTCCTGATGGATGACCCGCACAATGTCCGGGAATTTCCGGGCATATTCGTCGGCGATTTTTCCGGTGTTATCCTTGGAGCCGTCATCAATAATGATGATCTCCACCCGGTTTCCCCCGGGCAGGAGGCTCTGGATGCACTTTTCCATATAGTCCTGAGAATTGTAGCAGGGTACTGTGACCGTCAGAAGCTTCATTTATGTTTCTCCTTCGATTTCTGATTTGGCAAGGCTCAGCGCCCGGAGGATTACCGCGTCCATGTCGTAATAGCGGTACTCCCCCAACCGGCCGCCGAAAATGGTTTTGTCTTCCTTATCCGCCAGCACCTTGTACTTTCCATACAGGGCGTTGTTCTTTTCATCGTTCACGGGATAGTACGGCTCCACCCCCGGCTTCCACTCGGAACTGTACTCCCGGGACACCACAGTTTTCGGCTGGGTGCCGAACTCGAAGAACTTATGCTCGATGATGCGGGTGTAGGGCGTCTCCCGGTCGGTGTAGTTGATCACGGCGTTGCCCTGAAAATTCGGCATATCCAGCACCTCCGTCTCAAACCGGACGGAGCGGTAGCTCAGCGGGCCGAAGCAATAGTCAAAGTAGCTGTCAATGGAACCGGTGTAAACGACCTTATCCGCCAGCGCGTTCAGCTCGGCTCTGTGCTCCAGATAGTCCACATTCAGCCGCACCTCGATGCCGCTCAGCATATTCTCCACCATTTGGGTGTAGCCGCCCATGGGAATGCCCTGAAACCGGGCGTTGAAGTAGTTATTGTCAAAGGTGAGACGGACAGGCAGGCGCTTGATGATAAAGGCAGGCAGCTCCCTGCAGGGGCGCCCCCACTGCTTTTCGGTGTAGCCCTTCACCAGCTTTTCGTAAATATCCGTGCCGACGAGGGAAATGGCCTGTTCCTCCAGATTCTTCGGCTCCGCAATCCCGGCGGCCTTCCGTTGACGGGCAATCTCCGCTTCCGCCTGCTGTGGAGTCGTCACACCCCACATTTTATTGAAGGTATACATGTTGAAGGGCAGAGAGTACAGCTCCCCGTGGTAATTCGCCACCGGAGAATTGGTGTAGCGGTTAAATTCCGCGAACCGGTTGACGTACTCCCACGCGGTCTTGTCGTTGGTGTGGAAAATATGTGCGCCGTAGGTATGTACCTGGATTCCCTCGATCTCCTCGGTATACACATTGCCGCCGACGTGACTCCGCCGGTCGATCACAAGCACGGATTTCCCCGCCGCCTTCACCTGCCGGGCAAAGACAGCGCCGAACAGCCCCGCACCCACGACCAGATAATCATACCCCATGGATAATACTCCTTTGCCGGTTTTTTCACTGAGAATATACCATATCCCGCAGAGTTTGTCATCATAATTTTATTTAAGAATTCGTTAGGAAAAGTCTCACTGGTCGCTGACAGAATCCAGATTCTTCCATCCATAGCGGAAAATGGATACGATCATGGATATTTCCGTGACGATCTCGTCCAGAATCCCAGCCCAGGAGCCGATGATTCCATCATAAATAATCCACAGCGGCGAATTGACAAGCATTCCCACAAGGCGGATCTTCTTCGGACTGTATGTATACCCGCCGATCGTTGCCGCAATATTCGCGGCCACCGGCAGAATTGACCACCAGCCGTCCCAGGTGAAAATCAGCGCCGTCACCTGCATGACGCACAGCGCGGCGCACATGATTTTCCCTTTCAGGAAGCGGCTTCTGCTGCCCAGGCAAAAGGAACGAACCGTGTTCAGAACATAGCTGATCCCGCCGGTGATTGCGCCCAGCATCAGCAAATGTACTGTGTAGCACAAGTAGGAAACGAACTGGACACGGAACAGCGTCCGGTTGTTTTTGCACTGATACGACATGAAAAACAAAACCGTTCCGAAAAGGCCGATCGCCTGTATGAAAATGGATTTTCCCGACATAGTGCCCCTCTTTTCCGGAATATTTTTCTGTGAATCTGCACAAATAAAGAAAAAGTTCCGGGTTCTGCCTGTTTTGAAGGCAAAACCCGGAATTTTGTTGGCGGAGAAGGAGGGATTTGAACCCTCGATACCCTTTTGGGGTATACACGATTTCCAATCGTGCGCGCTCGGCCAGCTACGCGACTTCTCCATCACGGTGCTATCTGTCCAGCCCGGTTATAATACTACAGGAAACCCGATTTGTCAAGCGTAAATTTCCCTTTTCCGGGAATTCCTGCCCCGCCGGTTTTCGGCGGGGCAGCGAAATTCACATAAGGCCGTAGACGCCTGCGCTTACCGGGGGCAGCGTGACCGTCTCTCCCTTCTGCGCAGCCTCGCCGCCGAAGGTGTACAGCGCGCCGCCCAGCGTCCCGTCAAGCCGGAAGGACACTTCCTCCCGGTAGGGATTGATGGCGACCAGCAGCGTTTCCTCGTCGTTTCCGCGCTTGTAGACCAGCGGCTGTTTCGGCGCGCCGTCGCTGACGAAGGTGATCCCGCTCCGGCTTTGCAGGGCGCTGTGCGCCTGCCGCAGTTCAATAAGGCGGCGAACGTGATTCAGCAGAGATGCCTCATCATCCAGCTGCCCCGCAACCGTGGGGCGGTCAGACGCAGGGTCTTGCTGAATGTAAATCTTATCTGTGGGCGCGGCGCTGAAGCCCGCGTTCACCCCGTTATCCCACTGCATGGGACTGCGGGCGCCGGTGCGCTCATAGCCGCCCTCCACGCTGGTCAGCCCTTCCACGTAGCGCATACCAATCTCGTCGCCGTAGTAAATGAACGGCGCGCCGGGCATGGTCAGCAGGAAGGCAAAGGCCAACTTCTTCTCGTCCCCCTCCACGTGCTTTGCGAGGCGGGTCATGTCGTGGTTGCCGGAGGGAATACAGATCAGGCCGTCCTTCCCTGCCCGCTCCCGGCTCTCCAGATACTTTTCCACGAAGGCCGACGCGTCGCCCACGCCCCGGTCGGAGAAATAAGGCTCCTCGCACCGGAACAGGTCGTTGTAATGGGAGGGGCCGAAGTGGAGCAGAAAGTCCATATGGAACCCCCCGCGCAGGGACTTTTCCGGCTCGCCCCACTCGGAGACCATGGCCGCTTCCGGGAATTCCGCATCCAGAAACGCGCGAACTTTCTGCCACAGGGCGATGGTGCCGAGGCTGTCCGGGTCGTTCTTCACCAGACTGGCCGCCATATCCACCCGGAAGCCGTCGCAGCCCAGACCCAGCCAAAAGCGCATCACGTCCACCATGGCGTTCAGCGTGGCCTTGGGGCCTTCGTCGTCGGGAGACTGCTGCCATGGGCGGGTGCGGTTATAGTAGCCGTAATTCAGCGCGGGCTGGCAGGTGAAGAAATTGATGGCGCAGGAGCCGTCCCGCTGGGAAATGCCCCGCAGACAGCCCATATTTTCCGGCGCTTCCCAGACGCTGTCCGTCCACACATAGCGGTCGGTGTAGGCGTTCCGCTCCGCCTTCATGGATTCCCGGAACCACTCATGCTCCACGGAGGTATGCCCCGGCACCAGATCCAGCAGCACATGCATTTCCCGCTTGTGCGCCTCGGCAAACAGGCGCTTCAGATCCTCGTTCGTGCCGTACCGGGGCGCGACGCGGTAATAATCCGCCACATCGTACCCCGCGTCGCCGAAGGGTGACAGGAAGCAGGGGTTGATCCACAGCGCGTTGCAGCCCAGCTCCCGGATATAGTCCAGCTTATTGATGATCCCCTGAAAATCGCCGATACCGTCGGCATTGGTATCAAGGAACGACTGGGGGTAAATTTCGTAAAATACAGCATTATCCAACCATTTTGGCATAAGAAAGGCCCCTTTCTTTGTATCTGTGGGAATCATACAACCGCCTAGGCGCAATGTCAAGGCTGATTTGCGGAAAGAGTATTGTCTTTTCGCAGCTTCAATACCCCTTCTTGTCAACATCGTCCAGCCAACAGGCAAATCATTTTGACACGCATTCCTCCGCCGCGTGCGCCCTGCGGAGCAGAGCGTTCGCCCCGAAGCTGAGCAGCAGCATTCCCGCCGCCACACAGACCCAGCCGAAGCCCAGCCGGTACAGCGGCAGCCTGTGCAGCAGCTGCCCCAGAACGCCCAGCGGCAGCCCCGCGTCGCCCAGCGCAAAGGCAATGCTGACCGCGGCGGTTCCCGCCACCGTCATGGGATAGGCGAACCGGTTCCCCTTCCACAGATCGTGGCTCAGTCCCAGCAGGATCAGCACAATGGATACGGGATAAATGGCGTTCAGGATGGGGATGGAAATGCTCAGGATCATGCTCAGCCCCAGGTTGCACACGAGGAACGAGAAAAACGTGATGATATACACCCACGCCCGATAGGAGATTTTCCGGAAAAGTGTAGAAAAATACTGAGAAATGGAGTTGATAAGTCCGACGCAGGTGGTCAGGCAGGCCAGCGTGAAGATGGCCGCCAGCAGCACTGCCCCGGTGCCGCCAAACACCTGATAGACGATGCACCGCAGCGTCCACGCGCCGTTTTCCTGAACCGGGTAAACGCCGGAGCTGCACATGCCCATGTAGGACAGCATGGCATACACCACCGCCAGAATCGACCCGGCCAGCACCCCCGCCAGAATCGTATAGCGCATCTTGTCCTTTTTCTCCGTCAGGCCGAAGGTCCCCAGCGTCGCGGAGATCACCAGCCCGAAATTCAGGGCGGCAATGGTGTCCATGGTGTTGTAGCCCTCGGTAAAGCCCTTGAGCAGCGCCGCCTCCTGATAGCCCCCCTGTGCCGCCGCGACGCTGGTCTCTCCCCGGAACAGGAAGCTGACGAACAGCAGCGTCAGAAGCGCCAGCAGCGCCGGGGTCAGCCCCCGGCCGATCCGGTTAACCAGCTTTCCGGGATTCAGGCACAGCCACAGGGCGATCAGGAAAAACCCCAGAGAATAGGCCGCCATCCACAGCGCCGGATTGCTCCCCTCCGGCAGATAGGGCGCCACCGCCATTTCAAAGGGAACGGAAGCGGCTCTGGGAATTCCCAGTCCCGGTCCGATGGACAGGTAGATCAGCACGGTAAACACCAGTGCAAACCGCGCCCCCACCTGTTTTCCCAGCTTTTCCAGCCCATCGAACCGCGCGACCACCACCACGCCAAGCACCGGCAGCACCACCGCCGTCGCAAGGAACCCGATCATGGCCGGAAGGGTATTCTCCCCGGCGTTCTGTCCCAGAAACGGCGGAAAAATCAGGTTGCCCGCCCCAAAAAACAGGGCAAACAGCATAACACTGACCACCAGCAGACTCTTTTTACTCAGTTTCATTTCCCGTACCTCTTTTTTGAATTGAATATAAAAATGACTCGTCTCAAATTTCTTTGAGACGAGTCATAAAATACCCGCGGTACCACTCAAATTGCGCGCGCAAACGCACCTCTTTCAGGCTCCAGCAAGCCCTAGACACTCACGCAGTCCACGCGGGAGACCCTACTTGCATTGCTTTGGAGAACTCCGGCTCGGAAGGGATGGGATTTTGAAGGCAGTCCACCGGGCTTCCACCCTCCCCGGCTCTCTATCGGCTGTACGATCAAATCCGTCTTCGTCATCGCTTTTCTATTCGGTTGTCGTCATTCTACACGCAAAGACCGATTTTGTCAATATTCAAATATCCCAAATTCCGGAAGACGGCGTGTACAGCCAAACGATCTTTCTTTATTAGAGAAACTTTTTCATATCCTTTTTTATGGGCGACCGCCATTATTCCCCATCATTTCCCATTTTATCGTCGCATTCCGCGTCGCTGTAAATTTCTTTACCAAATCCTAGCCATAACCATGCTATAATGAACGGCAAACCTATGCGGTTCATTTCATGATAACGGAAGGAGGAAAGACCGTGGAATCCGACAGCAGCGACGGTGCTGACAATTACTCCTGCATTCCCTGTTCCTATATGGCACATCTTCGCCCGCTCCTGCGATACAGAGTATAGGCGTGTGATCTTGTCCGACAATATATGAACAGAAAAAGGAGTTTTGTATGAATCACATTGGAAGCATTTTCGCAATGGCAGTCTGTCTTGCCATGTCTGCCTATTTCAGCGCAACGGAAACGGCATTCTCTTCTTTGAACAAAACCAGGCTGAAGGTTCTCGCCGACAGCGGAAACAAACGGGCGGCGCTGGCCCTTAAGCTTGCCGAGAATTACGACCGGCTGATCTCTACCATTCTGATTGGCAATAACATCGTAAACATTACCATAGCATCCGTCGGTACGCTTTTGTTCGTCGAGCTTTACGGCGACGTGGGCGCGACGATCTCCACCGTGGTCGTGACCCTCGTTGTCCTGCTCTTTGGCGAGATCACCCCCAAGAGCATCGCAAAGGACGCCCCGGAGCGTTTTGCCATGTTCAGTGCGCCGTTCATCCGCCTGTGGATCTGGGTGCTGACACCCCTGAATTTCCTCTTTACCCAGTGCAAAAAGTTCATCTCCCGCTTCATCAAGACGGACGGCAGCGCCAAAATGTCCCACGAGGAATTGCTTCTTTTCATGGAGGACGTGGAGCATGACGGCGGCATTGACGAGAACGAGGGCGAGCTTCTGCGAAACGCTCTGGAGTTCGGCGACCTGACGGCGGCGGAAATTCTGACCCACCGGATCGAGCTGGAAGCCGTGGACATCAACGAGAGCCACGAGGAAATCGCAAAAGCCTTTACCCAGTCCCGGTTCTCCCGGCTGCTTGTCTACCGGGATACCATCGATCAGGTCGTAGGCGTTCTCCATCAGAAGGATTTCTATATCAACGGCAAAATGACCGATCAGCCCATCGCCCAGATCATGACGGAGCCGCTGTTCGTCTACCAGCATACCAAAATCCGGGACATTCTGAAGATGCTCCAGCACCAGAAATCCCACATTGCGGTCGTGGTCGATGATTTCGGCGGCACGCTGGGAATCGTTACGATGGAGGACATTCTGGAAGAGCTGGTAGGTGAGATCTGGGATGAACACGACGAAGTTGAGGAGGATTTTGAAAAGCTGGGTGAAAACCTCTACCGGGTCGATTGTTCCGTCAGTCTGGAGGACTTCATGGAGTTCTTTGACGTGGAACTGAAATCCGACAGCGTCTCCGTAGGCGGCTGGGTCATGGAGCAGCTGAACAAGGTGCCGGTCAAGGGTGAGTCCTTCACCACGAAGCATCTGGAGATCACGGTTTCCGAGCTGGACGCCCACAGGGTATCCTCCATTACGGTCAGGCAGCTGGATGAATCCCCTGCCGGCTGTGCTTCTTCTACATAAATCGACGAAAACGCCGGAATCCCCGTGATTCCGGCGTTTTTTGTCCCGATTCTGTAGAAAGCAGAAACGTCATTCTGCCCAAAAAGGAATCTATTGACAACCTTACTTTTATAAAATACAATAAACCCACATACAAACGAAAAGGGGCAATCCGAAATGGAGAAAAAACGCACACGGGACATTCGCTTCTGGGTACTTGTCTGGGGTCTTGGCCTTGTGGGACAGTTATGCTGGAACATCGAAAATCAATGGTTCAATACCTTCGTATACGCCAAAATCGCCAAGGACCCCACCATCATTTCGTGGATGGTCGCCATTTCGGCCATCGCAACTACCATTGCAACCTTCCTGTTCGGAACGCTGTCCGACCGGAAGGGCAAGCGGAAAAATTTCATCGGTATCGGATACATTCTCTGGGGCATCTTCACGATCCTGTTCGGCACGACGGAATGGATCACCGGCGGCCAGCCTGCGAGTTCCGCGCAGGTTCTGATGCTTGCGGCGACGGCTGTTGTCTGTGCCGACGCGCTGATGTCCTTCTTCGGCTCCATGGGCAATGACGCGGGCTACAACGCATGGCTGAACGACATGATGACCGAGCAGAACCGCGGTTCCATCGGCGCCGCCCTTGCCACCCAGCCCATCATCGGCACCATCGTCGGCACGGTGGTCGGCGGTATGCTCATCGGCGGCAGCGACAATTATATGCGCCTGTTCGTGGTCATGGGCGGCTTCGTAATTCTGTTCGGAATCGCGGCGATCCTCTTTATGAAGGACGCCCCGCAGCTCAAGCCCAGCAAAAACGGCAGCTTCGGAAAGCAGCTTTTCAGCGCGTTCAATTTCCGTGAGCTGATCAAAATGAAAGAGCTTGTCTGGGTTTTCCTTGTGCTGACCGTGTATTTCATCGCCTTCAACGTGTACTATCCCCATATTGGAAACTACATGATCTATTATCTGGGATTCCGTGCCGACAGCATCGGAATCATTCAGGGCATCGCTCTGATCGTCGGTATGCTTTCGGTCGTCCCCGCCTCCAAGATCCTGAGCAAAAACAAATTTGTCCTCGCCACGTCCATCGCTGTCTTACTCAGCTTTGTCGGCGTGGGGATCGTTGGTCTCTTTGGGCGTCCGGAAAACGTTGACCCCAGCACCATCTGGAACTGGTCGCTGCTGATCGGCCTGTTCTTCTTCGGATGCGGCTATATCATGTTCATGCAGGTGACTTCCGTCTGGATGAAGCAGCTTTTCCCAGAGGAGTCCAAGGGGCAGTTTGAGGGCTTCCGCATCGTTTTCTTCGTCCTCATTCCGTGGATCGTATCGCCGTTCATTGCCAATCCCATCATCAAAAACAACGGACAGATTCTGGATTCCAACGGATTTGCGGCGTATCTTCCCACAAATGTTCTGTTTCTGATCTCCACACTGCTGGTTCTGGCAACCTTTGTGCCGCTGTTCTTCGCCGCACGGCAGCGCCGGGCGCGGGGGGCAAAGGAGCAGGCGCGGTGATCGGGTGGATGATTGGGGCACTGCTCTTGCTGGCAGTTTTCGCCCTTTCGGCGCTGATTGCGGAAAAGTGTCTTCAGATGGTCGTAAAGCCGGTGCGCTACGACGTGGATTCCATCAAGGCAAAGGAAACGAAAAACGGCTTTTCCGACTGCATCGAAGCATTTGAAACAAAATGGCAGCGGACGCCCTTCGTCCTGCACTGTGCGGGTGCGGACATCTCCGGCGAGTACATGGAAAATCCGGCCGATTCCGGAACGCCCCGCAAGGTGGCGATCATCTGTCATGGGCACACCGTGAACCGGTATTCCGACCTCAAATATGCGGATATTTTCTACCGCGCCGGGTTCAGCACCGTGATTTTTGACGAGCGCTATTTCGGTGAATCCACGGGAGACTTCTGCACCCTTGGGCAGAACGAAGCGCGGGACGTGGCTGCCATCATCGCCTATGTCAGGCAGATATTCGGTCAGGACTGCGTCATCGGCCTGCACGGCGAATCCATGGGCGCGGCCACCGCGCTTCTGACGCTCAAGTACGAGACGCCGGATTTTGTGATCGCGGACTGTCCCTTCGCGGACAGCAAGCTGCTTTTTGCCCAGTGGTTAAAGCGCAATCTGCACATTCCCATTGGCCTGATCTGGCCGATTCTGCGCTGCCGCGCGAAGCGAAAATACGACTACGACGTGGAATCCGCCAGCCCGATTGCGGCGGTGCAAGGAAAAAACGTACCGATCTGCCTGATGCACGGAAAAAGCGACAATTTAATTCCGTATACCCACAGTGAAATGCTGCACAAAGCCTGCGTAAATCCCAACAGCGAGCTGCATCTTTTCGAGAATGCAGACCACGCCCGGTCTATCGTTATGGCGCGGACGGAATATGAAAGACTGGTTCTTGCTTTCCTGCACAACTGCGGGCTGTATGGGACGGAAAATAAACAATAACCGGAAGCTGCCCGGTATTCAAGGCAGCGCCGGACGGGACACATCAAAAAATATAGAAAAGCGCAGAAGTCAGAGTTCGACTTCTGCGCTTTTTGGATAGATTGGAAAAGATGGAAAAATGCCGTGAAATTCACACGAATTTCACGGCATTCTGGTCCGAGTGTCGAGATTCGAACTCGAGGCCTCTTGAACCCCATTCAAGCGCGATACCAAACTTCGCCACACCCGGATTTTTGATTGCGTCTCTCGACTGCCTGAATATATTAGCACACCTTCTCGAAAAATGCAACCATTATTTTTCCTTTTTTTATTATTTTTTCGCGGCGGCGTCTGAGCGACCTCATTGCGCCGGTTTCCAAAGGTACAGCCCCGTGCCGGACAGGCACAGTTTTTCCGGGTTTTCCTTTGACCGGGCCTCTGCCGACAGGGTTATCAGGCTTCTGGATACGGAGATCACATGCACCTTGATTACGACCTCTGCCCCCGGATTCAGAGGGCGATGGTAATTCACGCTGAGCTGCACGGTGGGCGCGATCCCGGCTTCCGTTTTCAGGCAGTAGGGAATCAGTCCCATCGCCTGATCCAGCACCGTCGCGCCGAGACCGCCGTGAAGCGTCCCCGCGGGGTTGCGCATCCATGTTTCCGTCCGGCAGGAGAGCAAATAGTCCCCCGCTTCCGGGTCGCAGTCCAGCAGTTCAAAATGCAGCATGTCCCCAATGGAGCCGGGGGCAAACTCACTGACCTGGGCAATTCGACGGCACAGGAGCGCCGCAGTCTCACTCGCCGCGCTCACTGGTAATCACCTTGCCGATGTTCCACAGGTGGATGACCTTCCGCTCGGCTTCGGCCTTCTCGTCCTCGTCCTCGTATTCCACGTACACGGTGTGGGCGCTGCAATCCGCGCACTCCACCTGTACGTTCCAGCCGCCCTCGTGCATGAGCAGACCCGCGCCCCGGCAGATGGGGCATTCTTCCAGAATATATTCTTCCATTTGACGTTACTCCTTATCTGAAAATGGTTTCGTTGGTATCATAGATTTCCACCCGGCTGTACCGGATAAAATCCGGCGCGAGGTCTGGGAGGTATTTGTTTACGGCGGCGCCCAGCAGCATGGGATTCAGGGACGGATTCTGGCAGCAGACCCGCGCCTCAAGCTTTACAACGTTGCCCGACACCGGTGCGGCAGAAATCTTTCGTATCATGGGGATGATGTTCTGCTCCACAACGCCTTTTTTACCCTTTTTTTCCACGGTCACTTCCTCACGGGAAAACAGGGCTTCGATCTGCTCCGCCGCGTTCTGCGGCACGCCCGCGTCGTACTCCAGCAGCACGGCGCAGTCGAGATACGCCAGATTCTTGATTTTTCCGCCGCCGGCGTACACCGAGAGGACGTGTACGCCCTCCACAAGCGCCTGATTCAGCCGGGTGCAGATTTCGTCGCACGAAAATGTGTCCGTTTCCAACTCAAAATCCAGCAGCTCGCACTGGCTTTCCACGCCAAGGCTCAGGGGCAGGGCGATGGACACCGAGGGGCGGGGGTTGAAGCCCTGCGTGTGGGTCAGGGGCAGTCCCGCCCGCTTGAATGATCGCTGGAACAGCCGCATCAAATCCAAATGGGAGATATACACGGCGTTGCCTGTTTTCTGAAACAGCGCTCTAAGCATCGCACGACACCTCCCGCAGCAGTCTTTCCGCGCCGCAGCCCGCGCAGCCGTGGCGGCAGTCCGGGGTGATCTTCGACTCGTAGGCACGTTTTCGCTCCAGCTTCAGGAATTTCTTTGTCACGCCCACGTCGATGGTGTCCCAGGGCAGCAGCTCGTCCTCGCCGTAGCCGCGGACGGTGTAGAAGTTCCCGTCCACGCCGCATTTGCGGAAGGCGTCCTGCCATTTGGCGTAGTCAAAATATTCGTCCCAGCCGTCCAGCCGTGCGCCGTTTTTCACGGCTTCCTCGATCACCGCGCCCAGCCGGCGGTCGCCACGGGCAAAGACCGCTTCCAGCTGGCTCAAATCCGGCGCGTGATAGTCGTATTCGATGGACTTGGAATAGAAATGGGATTTCAGCAGGCGGCAGCGGCGCAGATATTCCTGAGGCGTGATCTGCTTTTCCCACTGGAAAGGCGTGTGGGGCTTGGGGACAAAGTACGCCGTGGCGACGTGAACGCGAAGGCCCCGTTTCTTGTTCACGGCGTGTTCCTTCCACGTCAGGATCACCTTGTACACCAGCTCCGCGATGCCGAGCACGTCCTCGTCCGTTTCCGTGGGCAGACCCAGCATGAAATAGAGCTTGACATTGTTCCAGCCGCCGGAAAAGGCGTTGGCGCAGGTTGTCAGAATTTCGTCCTCGGTCAGATTCTTGTTGATGACGTCCCGCAGGCGCTGGGTTCCCGCCTCCGGGGCGAAGGTCAGGCTGCTTTTCCGGCCGCCCGCCTGGAGCCGCTCCATCAGGTCGCGGGAAAAATTGTCCGCCCGGAGGGAGGGAACGGAGAGGCTGACCTTATTCTCCGTGCAGTAGGGTATCAGCTTGTCCGTCAGCTCTTTCAGCCCCCGGTAATCGGATGTGGACAGGCTGGAAATGGTGATCTCGTTGTTTCCGGAGGCGCGCAAGGTCTCCACCGCCTGACGGTACAGCACTTCCGGGCTTTTCTTCCGTACCGGGCGGCAGGAGAAGCCCGCCTGACAGAACCGGCAGCCCCGGATGCAGCCCCGGAACACCTCCAGATTCGCCCGGTCGTGAACAATCTCCGTGGAGGGAACGATCATTTTGGTGGGGAAATAGGCGTTGTCCAGGTCTTCGATGATGCGCTTTGTCACCGTTTGAGGTACGCCCTCCAATGGCACGATGGCGGCGAGGGTGCCGTCGGCGTTGTATTCGTGGCGGTAGAAGCTGGGGACGTACACGCCGGGGATTTTCGCGGCTTCATGGAGAAAAGCATCCTTGCTCCACCCCTCGGCCTTTGCCCGGTCGTAGAGCTGCAAAATCTCCACGGTGATGTCCTCACCCTCGCCCAAGGAAAAAAAGTCGATAAAGTCCGCCAGCGGCTCCGGGTTGAAGGCACAGACGCCTCCGGCAAACACAATGTTTTTCAGTCCCTGCCGGTCTTTGGAGCGAAGGGGGACGCCTGCCAGATTCAGCATATTTAAGATGTTGGAGTACGCCATTTCATAGCCGATGGTAAAGGCAATCATGTCGAACTCCCGGACGGGAGTCTGGCTTTCCAGCGCCCACAGGGGCAGGGAATTATCCCGCATGGCCTGCTCCATGTCCCCCCAGGGGGCGAAAACACGCTCGCACCACACGCCGTCCATCCCGTTCATGACGCCGTAGAGGATACGCATTCCTAAGTTGGACATGCCGATCTCGTAGGTGTCCGGGAAGCAGAAGGCCACGCGTACCCGGACGTCCTTCAAATCCTTTTTGATCTCGCCCCATTCTCCGCCGGTGTAGCGTGCCGGTTTCTGCACGGTGGGGAGAATGCGCTGCATCAGTTCGGTCATAGTGATACCTCATTAAAATGTTCTCCGCCTATTGTACCCCGAACCGTGTCAGTTTGCAAGGTCTTTTTCGCAGGAATGCTTTGATTGCCAGCAAAGTTACCGCCGTCAGGGGCAGCATCCCCAGCTTCCAGTAAAAGGTTGCCGCCAGCGCGAGAGCACCCAATACCCCTATTATTCCCCATTCTGCCCAGACTGCAATGCGATTTGCCCATTTTGGGCAAAAACGCGCCAGAGCGCAGCGCAGCGCCCGCCCGCCGTCCAGTGGGAACACCGGCAGCAGATTGAAAGCCCCCTGCACCAGTGCGCAGACCGCCACCCGTGGGAACACCCGAAACATAAGCACCAGCAGCAGACTTCCGGCCGGGCCAGCCAGGGCGCACACCAGCTCTTTGCCGCTGCTTAATGGTTCCGTCTCCATCACCGCCCCGCCCGCGCCGATGCGAACGCCCCAGATCCGCCCGCCAAGAAGGAGTATTGCCGCCCCGTGGCACAGCTCATGAAACGCCGCCGCTGCCAGCGCGGACAGAAGCCAGTTCAGCGGCAGCGTCAGCAGCAGAAACGCGCCCATCAGGCAGGCGGAAACGTCAACCCGGACAAAGTCCCGCATTCGCAAAAACTTCCCGGCAGAAGTTTTCCACCGCGCTGCCCACCGGCGCCCCGGCGTGCAGCTCATGGGTCAATTCTGCCCACGCGGCCGCCGTCACCGCGCTGTCGCCGGGGAGAAGTATCTCCCGAAGCGCCTGCGCCCCTTTCGGCCAGAATCCGCCGGCGATCAGCAGAAAGATCAGAAAGCAGACTGCCGTCAGCAGCAAGGCTCTGCCGTTTCTCTGCCGGATTTGCGTTCTTTTGATTCCGGAAGAAGAGTACTCTACCCGGTAACTCATGTAAACCACCTCGGGGAAGTGTATGAGCGCGGCGTGACAAAAATACGGACAGGCGGAAAAAGCGGCGGTTGGCACTTGACAATGGGGAAATAATTCATTATAATACCAGAGTTAACGGGGTGTGGCGAAGCTTGGTATCGCGCTTGGTTCGGGTCCAAGAGGCCTCGGGTTCGAATCCCGACACTCCGACCAAATAAGGAAAAACGCTGAAATCTCTAAAGGATTTCGGCGTTTTCCTTTTCAATGGCTCTGCGCTTGGTTTTACTCTGCAATTTGGAATTACCAGAAAAGGACGACGGTAAATTACCGCCGTCCTTTTCTTCATCCCCAGTTGGATTATATCGAGACAACTATACGGTAAAAAGGCAGATTTTGCTTTATTTCCGAACTATATAGGAAGTTTTGAAAGTAATTCTCCGAAACGTCCCTTTTCCGGCGTGATATGGGCAGGAAACGAAAAGAGGTGCAGAAATGACAAAGGAGCAATTCTATACATACCAGCAGCAAACTGGCAGGCATACGGCGAGAGCATCAAAAGCAGATTTTTGCCCGAACAGGCTCTTGCAAATATCCGAATTGTCTGATAGTATAACTGTGTATACGAAAAAAAAGAAATCGAGGCGATCGACCAGAAAAACAAAGGAGGCATTTGCACATGAAGGGAAGAATCATCGTATCAACGCTCCTTGCACTGCTGCTTTTCGTCAGCCTGCCCATGTCGGCGCTGGCGGCGACTTGGGACATCAGCAACGGCGACATCATCGTAAACGCCGGGAGCGGCGGGCAGACGGTCACCCAGGGAGGCGGAGCCGCTGTGGAGGACAACGCTCCCGTCATTAAGGGAAGCTCGACGGAAAACACCGTCACCATCAATGCGGAGAAAGACCAGACCGCAAACGTCACCATTGAGGATGTAAACATCGACGTGAGCGGTGCGGGCAAGGCCGCCGTTTCCACGACCGGCGAGGGCAATGTGAACATCGAGCTGAACGGAAGCAACGCGCTTAAGAGCGGTCACTCTCATGCCGGCCTGGAAAAGAACAACGACGGTAATCTGACCATTCAGGACAAGGATAAAGGCGGCTCCCTGAACGCCAAGGGCGGTCAGGACGGCGCAGGCATCGGCGGAGGAAGCAGCGGCGCTGGCAGCGACATCACCATCACCGGCGGCAAGGTCACGGCGCGGGGCGGGAATTATGGTGCTGGCATCGGTGGCGGTGCTTACGGTAACGGCAGCGACATCACTGTCACCGGCGGCGAAGTCACCGCAAATAGCGGCAACTACGGTGCCGGTATCGGCGGCGGAGGTTGGGGCAATGGCAATAACATCACCATCTCTGGCGGCAAGGTCACTGCCACCGGCGGCATGTTCGCTGCGGGTATCGGCGGCGGAATGCATCGGGATGGAAATGACATCACGATCTCCGGCGGCGAGGTCAGTGCCGCCGGAGGCAAGTGCGGCGCAGGCATTGGCGGCGGCCTTGATGCACGCGACAGCGGAGACGTCACGGTTTCCGGCGATGCGAAGCTGAAGGTGCGGGGCGGCAAGGCAGACAGCGACGGACAGGGAGCCCCTATCGGCAATGGCGGCGTACGTGACCAAAACGGTCCGGTGAACGGCACAGAGGTCGAGCCGGATATTTGCGCGCTGAACCCCAGCGGGAAAATCGAATATTACGCGCCCGGCAGTGTCATGACGGGAACTCCCAGCGAAACGATCACAAACCCAACCGGAGACCATGCGTGGGACAGCGGCAGGGTGACAAAGCCTGCCACCTGCACGGAAAAGGGAATTAAGACTTACACCTGCACAAGGCATTCCTCTCACACAAAAAACGAGGATATCCCCGCCCTGAACCACAGCTTTGCAGGGCAGGCGTATATTTCCGACAACAACGCCACCTGCGAACAGGACGGCACCAAGACGGTCAAGTGCGTGCGCTACGGCACAGGCGGCTGTACGGCAACAGACACGGTAACGGACACGGACAGCAAGCTGGGGCATTTCTTTGAGGACTATGTTTCCGACAACAATGCCACCTGCGAACAGGACGGCACAAAGACGGCAAAGTGCGTGCGCTACGGCGAAGGCGGCTGTATGGCAACAGACACGGTAACGGACACGGACAGCAAGCTGGGGCATCTCTTTGAGGACTATATTTCCAACAACGATGCGACCTATGCGCGCGACGGCACGAAAACCGCAAAGTGTGTGCGGTATGACCAGTGCGGGGAGATCCACACCATACCGGATGAGGGAAGCCGGTTAAAACTCCCCCTCTACCGCGTGACCGACAGGGACGGCAGGGACATCGCCTACACGGCGGAGCAAACGGGCGGCGTGCTGACCGTCACCGTTGACGAGGACTTCGCCATTCTCACGGGCAAGCTCAGCGGACTTCGCACCCTCAAGTCGCAGGGCGTGGAGAAAATCATGTTTGTTACCAGGGGCGCAGCGTCCGCTTTCCTGCTCTCCGATTTGCTGAGCAAGGGCGAAAGCGGCGAAGCCTACCGCCTGACCCACGACACCAAGGCCGTCACCTTCACCCTGGGCGAAAAAATGACCGACATGAGCGCCATTCTCGCGGAACCGTAAGGGAAATCTCCAAATTCATACAACCGGGCAGGCACAATCAGTGCCTGCCCGCCTTGTCTGCCAACCGTCGCGGCTATCATTGGGAAAAACAAGAAATCCGAACCTCTGACCGATTGCGGTCTAAGGTTCGGATTTCTTATGTTTGGTGGACCTGAAGAGACTCGAACTCTCGACCTCTCGGATGCGAACCGAACGCTCTCCCAGCTGAGCTACAGGCCCATAGGTTACTTGCACATTATAGCGCGGTGGGAAAAGATTGTCAAGAAAAAACTTGCGGGATTTTCAAATCCATGGTATACTTCCCGGGATAGAATTGGAGGGATCACCTTGCATTATCAGGATATCAACGCCGCCACCATCGATCGGTGGGTGGAAAACGGCTGGCAGTGGGGGCTGCCTGTCTCCCACGAAGCGTATCTGGACGCTGTGAACGGAAACTGGGACGTGGTTCTCACCCCCACCAAGCCTGTCCCCCATGACTGGTTCGGCGATCTGAACGGAAAGCGCGTTCTCGGCCTTGCCAGCGGCGGCGGACAGCAGATGCCCATTTTCGCGGCGCTGGGGGCGGAATGCACCGTGCTGGACTATTCCCAAAAGCAGCTGGAAAGTGAGCGGGTCGTCGCCGAACGGGAGGGCTACGACATCACCATCGTCCGCGCCGACATGACAAAGCCCCTCCCCTTCCCGGACGACAGCTTCGACCTCATTTTCCATCCGGTCTCCAACTGTTATGTGGAGGAGGTCGAACCCATTTTTCGGGAGTGCTTCCGGGTTCTGCGCCGCGGGGGCGCACTCCTCGCCGGATTCGACAACGGCATCAACTTTATGGTGGGTCTCGATGAGAAAACCATTGAAAACACCATGCCCTTCAATCCCCTGAAAAACGAAGCCCAGCTTCGCCAGCTGGAACAGCAGGACGACGGCATCGAATTTTCCCACACCCTGGAAGAGCAGATCGGCGGCCAGCTGAAAGCCGGATTCCGCCTGACCCATCTGTACGGCGATACCAACGGCTGCGGATACCTCCAGGAGCGCAACATTGAAACCTTCCTCGCCACCCGGGCGGTAAAGCCCTGAGCCGCCGCAGGCAAAACAATCGCAAAGGAGACACAAGCATGAAATCAATCCCCGAAATTCTGGCCGAAGAATTGGGTCAGAAGCTGGAATATGTTCAGAATGTGGTGAACCTCATGGACGAGGGTAACACCATTCCCTTTATCGCCCGCTACCGCAAGGAAATGCACGGCGCCATGGACGACACGACGCTGCGGAATCTGGAGACCCGCCTGACCTACCTGCGCAATCTTCAGGAGCGTCGGGACGAGGTAAAAAAGTCCATCGAAAATCAGGGCAAGCTGACGCAGGAGCTGTCCGACGCCATCGACGGCGCCGCCACCATGGCGGAGGTAGAAGACCTGTACCGCCCCTATAAGCAGAAACGCCGCACCCGCGGCTCCATCGCCCGGGAAAAAGGGCTTGCGCCTCTGGCCGAGGCCATTTTCGCTCAGGACGGACAAGACCCCGCCGTGCTGGCCGAGGGCTATATCGACCCGGAAAAGGGCGTCACTTCCGTGGAGGAAGCCTTACAGGGTGCCAACGACATCATTGCCGAAGATCTTTCCGACGACGCCGACATCCGCAAGTCTCTGCGGGAGCTGGTGATGCGCCGGGGAATGCTGACCTGCACCGCCGCCGAGGACGCGGAGGCCGACGGCGTTTACAAGCTCTACTACGATTTCTCCCAGCCCATCTCCCGGGTGCTGGATCATCAGATCCTCGCCATGAACCGGGGCGAAAAAGAGGGCGTTCTCAAGCCCAACGTCATTCTCGCGGGCAATGAGGGCGCCGCGCTGGTGTGCCGCGCCGCTTTGAAGCCCACCATGCAGGTCTCCGCCTTCGTCCGCGCCGCCGCCGAGGACGCCTATGAGCGGCTGATTTTCCCCTCCATCCAGCGGGAGGTGCGCAGCGACCTGTCCGACCGGGCGTATGCGGGCGCTATCCGCAATTTTGCCCTGAATCTGAAGCCGCTGCTGATGCAGCCCCCTGTCAAGGGCTTCGTCACCATGGGACTTGACCCCGGATACCGCAACGGCTGCAAGGTCGCCGTGGTGGACGCCACCGGCAAGGTTCTGGCCACCACCGTGGTCTATCCCACTTTCAGCGAGCGGAAAAAGCAGGAAGCCATTTCCTCCCTGTCCGTCCTCATGCGCAAATTCGGCGTCAGGCACATCGCCATCGGCAACGGCACCGCTTCCCGGGAAACCGAGGCCATGACCGTAGAGCTGCTGAAATCCTTCCCGGAGGCCAGCTACATGATCGTCAGCGAAGCGGGCGCTTCCGTCTACTCCGCCTCTCCCCTTGCGGCGGAGGAATTCCCCGATTACGACGTCAATCTCCGCTCCGCCGTGTCCATCGCCCGGCGGCTGCAGGACCCCCTTGCCGAGCTGGTGAAGATCGACCCCAAGGCCATCGGCGTGGGACAGTACCAGCACGACTGCCCCCAGAAGGAGCTGGACGCCGCCCTTGGCGCTGTGGTGGAGGACTGCGTCAACGCCGTGGGCGTGGATGCCAACACCGCTTCCCGGAGCCTTTTGCAGCAGGTTTCCGGTCTGACCGCCACCACGGCGAAGAATATCGTCGCCTATCGGGAGGAAAACGGCCCCTTCACCAGCCGCGCCCAGCTGAAAAAGGTTCCCAAGCTCGGCCCGAAAGCCTTTGAGCAGTGCGCCGGTTTCCTCCGTATCCCCGAAAGCAAGGAGATTCTGGACAACACCGGCGTCCATCCGGAGTCCTACGCCGCCGCAAAGGCGCTGCTGAACCTTCTGGGCTGCAAAAAGGGCGACGATTTCTCTGCCCTGACGGAAAAGCTGAACGCCTACGGCCTGAGCAAGGCCGCTGCGGAATGCGCCGTGGGCGAGCCGACGCTGCTTGACATCGCAAAGGAGCTGAGCAAGCCCGGCCGCGACCCCCGTGACGAGCTGCCCGCCCCCATTCTGCGCAAGGACGTGCTGGAAATGAAGGACTTAAAGCCCGGCATGGAGCTGACCGGCACGGTGCGCAACGTCATTGACTTCGGCGTTTTCGTGGACATCGGCGTCCATCAGGACGGTCTGGTGCATATTTCCGAGGTCTGCGACCGGCGTCTGCGCCATCCCAGCGAGGTGGTCAAGGTCGGCGACGTTGTGAAAGTGGTCGTGCTGAACGTGGACGAAAAGCGCCACCGTATCGGCCTTTCCATGAAACAGGCAAAATGACGCAAATCGGCTGCTGCGGTTTTCCGCAGCAGCCGAAATTTTATGCTTCACGGATGTACAGTCTGGTCGGCTCCGGTTCCCCGTCGCCCTGCGCCATGGATTCCTTATATTCCGGTCTGTCGGTCAGACGGATGATCGTATGCTGTTCCATAGTTCCTCCATAAAGTATTACTTTATGCTACTATAGCATATTTTGTCATCCCTGTCAAGCGTCCAAAGCCGTCCGTTTTCAGCTTCATTATTCCCGGAAGTTCCGTAAAACCGCAACTTTTCCCCCTATGCTTGACTTTATCGCCGTTTTGTTGTATAATTTCTTGAAATTCCATTGGAATGGAGCAGTTTTATGAAGAAGTTTATCCGCGTTCTGGTGCCGCTTCTGCTTGCGGTGCTGATCATCGCCAGCATCGGCTGGTACCTGTTTACCTATGACCGGGGGTTCACCCGGGATTTCCTGCTGACCCAGGCTCGATACAATGACCTCCACGGCAATTCCCGCCTGTCCTCATGGTTCTATGACCTTGCCTACAACTTCTCCAACCACGACGAGAACGTGGCCATCGAGCTGGCGAACCTGTATAAGGCCGACGACAACTACACGAAAGCCGAGTACACCCTGACCAATGCCATCAACTCCGAACCCAGCGCCGAGCTGTTCACCGCCCTGTGCAAGACCTACGTGGAGCAGGACAAACTGCTGGACGCCGTCTCTCTGCTGGACAAGATCACGAACCCGGATATCAAGGCCGAGATCGAAGCGCAGCGGCCCGACGCCCCCATCAGCAACTACGAGCCGGGCTACTACAGCCAGTATATCGATGTCACCCTGTACGCCGCCGGGAAGCTCTACTACACCACCAACGGTGAATACCCCTCCGTGAAGGACCCCGTTTACGAAAGCCCCATTACCCTCCCCGCCGGTGAGACGACCATTTACGCCATCGCCGTGGGCGATAACGGCCTTGTCAGTCCCCTGACGGTTCTGGGCTACACTGTGACCGGCGTCATTGAGGAAGTCAAATTCGCCGACCCGGCCGTGGAAGCGGCTCTGCGGGAGCTGACCGGCACAAGAGACGGCGACAGCGTCTACACCAGCCAGCTATGGCAGATCACGGAATTCACCGTCCCCGAGGACACGAAGGTCTACACCGACCTGACGTTCATGCCCTATCTGGAAAAGCTGACCATCGCCAATCAGGACATCGACAGTCTTGAGAGCCTGTCTTCTCTGACCAAGCTTACGTCCCTTGACCTCAGCGGCAGCCGGTTCAGCCCGGACGATCTGACCGTCATTGCGGAACTTCCCGCCCTGACCGAGCTGAGCATGGTAGAATGCGGCCTGAGCACCATCGAAAAGCTGTCCGGCGCAAAGAGCCTTACCTATCTGAATCTGGGCGAGAACACCATCCGGAATCTGGACGTACTGTCCTCCATGACCACGCTGACCGAGCTGAATCTCCAGCACAACGCCGTGACCAGTCTCGACGCATTGGACGGTCTGAGCAATCTGCAAACGCTGGACGTTTCCTACAACGCCCTGACTACCCTCGCCCCCGTTTCCAGCTGCGCCCGACTGACGACGCTGGTAGCTGACAACAACCAGATCACAAGTCTGGACGGCGTGAGCAGCTTACAGGTGCTGACCCGTCTGTCCGTGAACCACAATGCGCTGACGGATGTCTCTCCCATTTCCGTCTGCACGACGCTGGTTGAACTGGATATCTCCAACAACACCCTGACGGACATCTCCGCCCTCTCCACGCTGGTCAATCTGGAGCGGTTCAGCTTTGCCTCCAATCAGGTGACAGCGCTCCCCGAATGGCCGGAGGGCTGCAAGCTTCAGACCATTGACGGCTCTTACAACGCGTTGACCAGTCTGGACAATCTGAGCAAGATGGAAGCCCTGACCTATATCTATATGGATTACAACCAGATCAGCAACATTGATTCCCTCGCCGACAGCTATTGTCTGGTGCAGGTGAACGTGTTCGGCAATCCCATTTCCGACGTCGCGTCCCTGAGAGAACACGACATCATCGTCAACTACGACCCGACCTGAGCACAGCAAATGCCCGCTGCTTTGAAAGCAGCGGGCATAATTTTTATCTTTGCATCGCACCTCTCTTGCCTCTCCCTATGGGAGAGGTGGCTGAGCGAAGTAAACTGTACCCATAAAAATGGACACGGAGGGTGAGGGGTATCCCTGAAAAGTGGACATCCCTCAGAGGGGGAGCCAAGGGGCTGTACTTCGGCACGAGAAGTGGAGCGTATCTGTACCGATACGCTCCATTATCTGTTTTACGACCTCCCACTAAAACAGAGGGCTTTTTTACTTTTGGTGTTCCAGAACAAGTCTCAGTGCGGCTTCGATGGTCTGATTCCGCACCGCTTCCCGGTCGCCGGAGAAGTGATATTCCCTCGCGTCGGAATGCGCCGCGTCCTGATAGCCGATGAAAACCGTTCCCACACTGTGTCCGAATTCGTCAACCCCGGGGCCGGCCAGACCCGTGACCGCCACGGCCGCGTCTGCTTTCAGCAGCGCCCGGACACCGGAAGCCAGATGCTCTGCCGTGCGCAGAGACACCGCGCCGTCCTGCGCCAGAATCTCTCCCGGCACGCCCAGAATGTTTTCCTTGACCCAGTTGGTATAGCAGATGACGCCGCCCTTGTAGACCTCGCTGCTGCCGGGAACCTGCGTCAGCGCCGCGCCGATGCCGCCGCCGGTGAGGCTTTCGGCGGTGACCAGCGTTTTCCCCTGAAGCGCTTTCAGCACATCACAGCAAAGGCTCATCATGGTACGTCACCTTGATCTTTTCCACATTTTCCAGCGCGCGGGCGATCAGCGCTTCTCTGTCCAGCTTCTTTTCCGCGTTCACGACCTGTCCCAGCGTGGGCTTGGTCTTGGGATGCTTCGGCGTGAAGACGGTGCAGCAGTCCTCATAAGGCAGGATCGACGTGTCCAGTGTCCCGATTTCCCGGGCAATGGAAATAATGTCCTTCTTGTCCATGCCCACCAGCGGCATGAAAATGGGAATGTCAACCACCGCACCGGTGACGGTCATGGCCTCCATGGTCTGGGACGCCACCTGACCAAGGTTTTCGCCGGTGATCAGCGCGCCGCAGCCGTCGTTCTTTGCAATGCGCTGGGCAATCTCCATCATGAACCGGCGCATAATCAGGGTAAAGAACTCCTCCGGGCAGTTGTCCCGGATGGCTTCCTGAATCTCCGTGAAGGACACCACGTTCACGGTCATCCGCCCGGAGTATTTCGTCACCAGCCGGGCAAGCTCGATGACCTTGTCCTTGGCCAGCTGGGAGGTGTAGGGATAGGAGAAGAAGTGAACGGCTTCCACCTCCACGCCCCGCTTCGCCATCATATAGGCCGCCACGGGGGAATCAATGCCGCCGGAGAGCAGCACCATCGCCCGTCCGCCAACGCCGGTGGGCAGGCCGCCCGCTCCCGGTTCGGCGGGGCCATGGACGTAGGCGGAGAGGTCCCGCACCTCCACGTACACGGTGTAGTCCGGGTGATGCACGTCCACCTCTACTCCCGGGTGGGCTTCCGCCAGCCGTCCGCCGATCTCCTGAGACAGCTGGATGGAGGTCAGGGGGAAGCGCTTGTCCGAGCGCTTGGACTCGACCTTGAAGGATTGGGCGCAGTCCAGATCGTCCCCCAGATAGTTTTCGATGGCGGCAAAGATCGCGTCCAAGTCCTTCTCGCAGGGGCGGCAGCGGCACAGGCTCACCACGCCGAAAATGGAGCGGCAGGCTTCCCATGCCCCGTCCACGTCCGCTTCCTCGTCCATCGGCTCTACGTACACCGTGGACTGGAGGATATACACGTCAAAATTGCCGTACTTCTTCATGCGGCGGCGGACGTTCTGCCGCAGCTTGTTCTCAAACTGGCGCTTGTTCGCGCCCTTCAGGACGATCTCGCCCAGCTTCAATAGAAAAATTTCCTTCATTTTCGTTCTCCTGTTTATCGATTTCCCAGATTCACCGCCCGGTACTGAATCGCCTCGGCGATGTGCTGGGGCTGAATGTCTTCGCTTCCGTCCAGATCGGCCACGGTTCGCGCTACCTTGAGGATACGGTCGTAGCTTCTCGCGGTCAATCCCATGGTTTCAAACGCGCCCTTCATCAGCTCGGCGCATTCCTCGCTGAGTGTGCAGTAGCGGCGCATTTCTTCCGGCCCCATCCGGGCGTTGCACATTCCGCCGGAACCGAAGCGCCGGTTCTGGACGTCTCGTGCAGCGTTGACCCGCTGCTTCACCGACGCCGACGGCTCCGCTTCCGCCCGTTCCCGCAAGTCCTCAAAATGGACGGAGGGAACCTCCACCACAATGTCAATTCTGTCCAGAAGCGGCCCGGAAATGCGGCTTCGATAATTTTCCACATCCCGCTGGGAGCAGCGGCAGCGCCCGGAGGGGTCGCCGTACCAGCCGCATTTGCAGGGATTCATGGCGCACACCAGCATAAATTCCGCCGGGTATGTCACCGCCCCGGAAACCCGGGAGATGGTGACCTTTCCGTCCTCCAACGGCTGGCGCATCAAGTCAAGCGTATCCTTCCGGAATTCCGGCATTTCGTCCAGAAACAGCACGCCTTTGTGGGCGAGGGAGATTTCACCCGGCCTTGGGTTGGAGCCGCCGCCAGCGAGTCCGGCATTGGACACCGTGTGATGGGGCGAACGGAACGGCCGCTGGGTCACAAGGGGATTCCGGGGCGTCAGCATCCCCATAACAGAATAAATCTGGCTGACCTCCAAAGACTCCTCCCAGGTCATATCCGGGAGAATGGAGGGCAGGCGCTTGCTGAGCATACTTTTGCCGGAACCGGGCGGGCCAATGAGCAGCACATTGTGGCTGCCCGCCGCCGCGACCTCCAGCGCCCGCTTTACGTTTTCCTGCCCCAGCACGTCCTTGAAATCCGGCATGACGGTGTCCTCACGGGAGGGCACCCACAGCGGTTCTTCTTCCAGCGTCGTCTCCCCGTTCAGTCCTGCCGCCAGCTGCGCCACCGTATGGATGGGATACACCGCAGGCCCCCGGGCAAGCGTCGCCTCCGGGGCGTTCTCCGCCGGGACAAACAACGCCTGAATTCCCTCCCGCTTGGCGGCAAGCGCCATGGGCAGCACGCCGGAAATGGGACGGATGGTGCCGTCCAGACTCAGCTCCCCAAGGAAAGCGCTGGTGGATTTCGGCCGCCGGACGCTTCCGCTGGCCGCGAGAATACTCAATAAAATAGGAAGATCGTAGTGCGTTCCCGCCTTTTTCTGGCTTGCGGGCGCCAGGTTCACCGTAATGCGGCTCACGGGAAAGGACAGTCCGCTGCTCTTCGCCGCTGCCCGCACCCGGTCCCGCGCTTCCTTCACCGCCGCGTCAGGCAGTCCCACGATATCAAAGCCGGGAAGTCCCTGAGAAATGTAGCACTCCGCCGTGACGGCGCTGCCCTGTATCCCGGAGATACCCAGCGTTCGGACGCTGCAGATCATGTTTCCATCCCCCTTTTCTCTCTTGTTTTTCATCATACTCCATTCTTCGGGAAAAGGCAATCCCTTTTTGGTTTCCCCGGCTGCGGACTTTACAGCTTTTCCATATCTTTCCCGTGGAAAAGCGTGAATTTTTTGTATGAGTGTCGTTTGATGGCTTTACAAATTGCATGAAAAGTGGTACAATGGGGTCGACAAAATTAGAAATACTTTAGGAGGTATTCATTTTGGCTAGAAAATTCAAAACCATGGACGGCAATACCGCTGCCGCCCACGTCAGCTATGCCTTTACCGAGGTCGCTGGCATCTACCCCATCACCCCGTCCAGCCCCATGGCTGACAACGTGGATCAGTGGTCTGCCGCCGGTCGGAAGAACATCTTCGGCAACACCGTCAAGGTCGTCGAGATGCAGTCCGAGGCCGGTGCCGCCGGTACTGTCCACGGCTCTCTGGCTGCCGGTGCTCTGACCACCACTTACACCGCTTCTCAGGGTCTGCTGCTGATGATCCCCAATATGTACAAGATCGCCGGTGAGCTGCTGCCCGCAGTTTTCCACGTTTCCGCCCGTACCGTCGCTACTCAGTCTCTGAACATCTTCGGTGACCACTCCGACGTCTACGCCTGCCGTCAGACCGGTTTTGCCATGCTGTGCGAGACCAACGTGCAGGAAGTCATGGATCTGGGCGCTGTCGCTCACCTGTCCGCCATCGAAGGCCGCGTTCCCTTCATCAACTTCTTCGACGGCTTCCGTACCTCCCACGAGATCCAGAAGGTCGCTATCTGGGATTACGAGGATCTGAAGGAAATGTGCAACATGGATGCCGTTGAGGCGTTCCGCAAGCACTCCCTGAACCCCGAGCGTCCCGCAATGCGTGGCTCCCACGAGAACGACGATATCTTCTTCCAGCATCGTGAGGCCTGCAACAAGTACTATCAGGCACTGCCCGCAGTGGTCGAGAAGTACATGAACAAGGTCAACGAGAAGCTGGGCACCGACTACAAGCTGTTCAACTACTACGGTGCTCCCGATGCTGACCGCATCATCGTCGCCATGGGCTCCATCAACGACGTGGCCGAGGAAGTCATCGACTACCTGAACGCCCACGGTGAGAAGGTCGGCGTTGTCAAGGTTCGCCTGTTCCGTCCCTTCTGCGCTGAGAAACTGCTGGAGGCCATCCCCGCCACCGCCAAGAAGATTGCTGTTCTGGACCGCACCAAGGAGCCCGGCTCTCAGGGCGAGCCTCTGTATCAGGACGTGGTCATGGCTCTGGCCAAGGCCGGCCGGAACGACGTCACCGTCATCGGCGGCCGTTACGGTCTGGGTTCCAAGGATACTCACCCCGCTTCCGTCTTTGCCGTCTACGAAGAGCTGGCGAAAAACGCCCCCAAGAACGAGTTCACCATCGGCATTGTGGACGATGTGACCCACCTGTCTCTGGACGAGAAAGTCTCCCCCAACACCGCCGCGGAAGGCACCATCGAGTGCAAGTTCTGGGGTCTGGGCGGCGACGGCACCGTCGGCGCCAACAAGAACTCCATTAAGATCATCGGCGACCACACCGACAAGTACGTACAGGCTTACTTCCAGTACGACTCCAAGAAGACCGGCGGCGTCACCGTTTCCCACCTGCGTTTCGGCGACAAGGCCATCAAGTCCCCCTACTACATCAACAAGGCTGACTTCGTTGCCTGCCACAATCCCTCCTACATCACCAAGGGCTTCAAGATCGTTCAGGACGTCAAGCCCGGCGGCGTGTTCCTGATCAACTGCCAGTGGAACCTGGAGGAGCTGGAGCATCATCTGGATGCCGCTTCCAAGCGTTACATCGCCAACAACAACATTCAGCTGTACACCATCGACGCTATCGATCTGGCCATCAAGGTCGGCATGGGCAAGCGTACCAACACCATCCTGCAGTCCGCTTTCTTCTCTCTGGCGAAGGTCATGCCCGCTGAGGATGCCATCAAGTACATGAAGGACGCTGCTGAGCATTCCTACCTGAAGAAGGGCCGCGACGTCGTCGAGAAGAACTGGAACGCCATCGATGTGGGCGCTACCGCTTACCACAAGGTCGATGTTCCCGCTTCCTGGGCTACCGCTGAGGACAACAAGCCCGAAACCGTTCTGGAAGGCCGTCCCGACACCGTCAAGGTCGTCAAGACCATCCTGAACCCCATCGGCAGAATGGACGGCTACAGCCTGCCCGTTTCCGCCTTCGCCGATCTGCCCGACGGCCAGTTCCCCCTGGGTGCTTCCGCTTATGAGAAGCGCGGCGTTGCCGTTACCGTTCCTCACTGGGACGAGACCAAGTGCATCCAGTGCAACAACTGTGCTTACGTCTGCCCCCATGCTACCATCCGTCCCTACGCGCTGACCGCTGAAGAGGCCGCTGCCGCTCCCGCGAACGCCCGCCTGGTGGATGTCAAGGCCGGCAAGGGCAAGGGCGTCTACAAGTACATCATGGCCGTGTCTCCTCTGGACTGCATGGGCTGCGGCGTCTGCGTCGGCGTCTGCCCCACCAAGGCCATCACCATGGTTCCTCAGGAGAACGAGCTGCCTGAGCAGGAAGTCTTCAACTACATGGTCTCCAAGGTCAGCGAGAAGAAGGACATGCAGGACAACACCGTCAAGGGTTCTCAGTTCCGCAAGCCTCTGCTGGAGTTCTCCGGCTCCTGCGCCGGCTGCGCCGAGACCAGCTACGCCCGTCTGGTGACCCAGCTGTTCGGCGATCGGATGTACATTTCCAACGCCACTGGCTGCTCCTCCATCTGGGGCGGTCCCGCCGCTACCTCTCCCTACACCGTGACCGCTGAAGGCCGTGGTCCCGCATGGGCGAACTCCCTGTTCGAGGACAACGCCGAGCATGGTCTGGGTATGTACACCGCACAGGCCGTCATCCGTGAGTCTCTGGCGAACAAGGTCAAGGAAGTCATGGAGAAGACCACCTGCGACGAGCGCAAGGCCGCTTGCCAGGCTTGGCTGGACACCTACAACGACGGCGAGGCCAACAAGGCTGCTACCAAGGCTCTGATCGAGAATCTGGAAGCCAAGGTCTGCTGCGACACCGTGAAGGACATCCTGTCCAAGAAGGAATATCTGTCCAAGAAGTCCGTGTGGATCTTCGGCGGCGACGGCTGGGCATACGACATCGGCTTCGGCGGTGTTGACCATGTGCTGGCACAGAACAAGGACGTCAACGTCTTCGTCTTCGACACCGAGGTTTACTCCAACACCGGCGGACAGGCCTCCAAGGCTTCCAACATCGGTCAGGTCGCTCAGTTCGCGGCTGCCGGTAAGGAGACCAAGAAGAAGTCCCTGTCTGAGATTGCGATGAGCTACGGCTATGTTTATGTCGCTCAGGTCGCTATGGGCGCCAACCCCGCTCAGACCATCAAGGCCATCACCGAAGCCGAGGCTTACCATGGCCCGTCCCTCATCATCGGCTACGCTCCCTGTGAGATGCACTCCATCAAGGGCGGCATGACCAACTGCCAGGCCGAGATGAAGAAGGCCGTTGAGTGCGGCTACTGGAACCTGTTCCGCTTCGATCCTTCCAAGGAGGCCGGCAAGTTCCAGCTGGACAGCAAGGCTCCGAAGGACGGCTATCAGGAGTTCCTGATGAACGAGGCTCGTTACAGCCGTCTGACCCGCGAGTTCCCCGAGCGTGCAACCGATCTGTTCGCCAAGAACGAGGCTGCTGCCAAGGAGCGCTGGGAGCACCTGAACAAGCTGGTCGAGATGTACAAGGACTAATCTCCCGTACTTCCGATCCTGCACTGACAAAAAAAGCCCGTCCCCGGTAACGGGGGCGGGTTTTCCCAACTTATCAGGAGGAATGATATGAAGGTACTGCTGCTTAACGGAAGCCCCAAGGCAAGGGGGAATACGGCCTATGCCCTTTCCCAGATGGCGGAAGTCTTCACCGCCGAGGGCGTCGAAACGGAAATTTTCCACGTGGGCAATCAGCCCATCCGTGGCTGCATCGCCTGCGGAAGCTGCCGGAAGACCGGCAAGTGCGTTTTTGACGACGCGGTCAATCAGGCGGCGGAAGCGTTTCGTCAGGCCGATGGTCTGGTGGCCGCCAGCCCGGTCTATTATGCTTCCGCAAATGCTACGCTGGTGGCGTTTCTGGATCGGCTGTTCTACAGCACCGGCTTTGACAAGCGGATGAAGGTCGGCGCGTCCGTGGTGGTTGCCCGCCGGGGCGGCTGCTCTGCCACCTTTGACGAGCTGAACAAGTATTTCACCATCAGCGGAATGCCCGTCGCGTCCAGCCATTACTGGAACAGCGTCCACGGCCGCGCCCCCGGCGAGGCGGCGCAGGACTTGGAGGGCATCGCCACCGTCCGGAATCTTGCCAAGAACATGACTTTTCTGATGAAGTCCATCGCCCTCGGCAAGGCGCAATTCGGCCTGCCGGAGCCTGACCCGGTTACCCCCACCCACTTCATCCGCTAAGGAGGTCGGTCACTATGCTCTGTACCGTCACGGACATTCGCGGCGATTACGCTTACGTCAGGTACGATGATACCGGCGTTGTCTCCGAGGTCGCCATCGCACTGCTGCCCTTTGGCGTGGATGTAGGCGATCAGCTGAAATTCGAAAATTACGAGTTCACCCGCGTCTAGGAAAATATCACAATGCCCCCAATATGCACGCTTACTGTGCATATTGGGGGCATTTGTCATGGAATCACATTTTCAGCATGTTCGCTTCATAGTACAATTTGACATACATGGCAATTTTCGCAAAGATGGGAACATCCTTGCCGCCGGTTGGCGTAATGGTGATGGTACACATATCGCTGGAATAGCTCCAATCGATATCGCCCTCGGCCAGCACGGTTTCGCTGTCGTCCCACAGTGTCTTGCAGTCCTCCGAAGCGTACAGCCCGGTGGGTGTAAAATCCGGGTCGAGGAAATAGACGATATAGGCGTTGTCCCAGTTCGCGTCCACCCGCTCCTGGGCATAGCCAAGGCAGTTGCCGTCCATGTCATAAAAGCCCAGGGTGGAGCCGGAATTGACGCCCTCCTGGTGGTTCACCGGTTCGCCGGTGACGTACTTGGCGTAGAACCATTCCTCGTAGTTCGCCGAAATCGTCCATTTGCCGTTGATAAGCCCCGTCTCCCGCATAAATCCGGCAAAACCGTTGTTCACACGGATGTCGCTGGCCTGATTGGGTTCCGAAAAATCACCGTCGATGGTGATAACGCCCTGTCCATTCAGCGCCGCCTTGGCGTCATCGGCGGTGGCATAGGTCACCGCTTCCTCACATCCCAGCAGCAAGACGCTGAGGACAAGCGCCGCGATCAGTGCAATTCTCTTTTTCATCTCTCTTTTTTCCTCCTACATCTGGTTTGTAACAGCGCCCTCTTTGTCTCTCGCCAGCTCCCGGGCGGCCATCACGGCCATGCACACCAGCAGCGGCAGCTTGTCAGGCCGGTAGACGATCAGATAGGCGTTGTCGAACACCGCGTTTTCGACGGTCAGGTCCATATCGTCCATGATGGCGCCCAGAATCTCGCCGTTGAGTGTGACCTTGTAGTTGTGACCGACGGTGCCGCTGTACTCCCGCAGCTCCAGTTTCCCTTCCGTCACCTCTATGGTGAAACGGTCCCGCACCAGATCAAACTGCTTTTCCAGCGTGCCGTAAAGTTCACCGTCCTGATAGAACTTGTATGTAGCCAGCGCGTGCCCCAACTGCTTGGTCATGGTGAAAACCTCACGGTCATAGTTATCCAGCACCCGCAGCTTCACCAGCGGCGCTGTGCCGTCCACGGTGTAGAGGGTGTTTCCGTCCGTATCCTGAACGGTGAAATGCTGCCCCGTCAGCTTGAAATCCTCGCTGAAGGTGTAAATCTGAGAGGGAGAGATCTCCCGGAAGGGCAGAATCGTGCCGGTTTTCACGAAATGTTCAAGGCTCTTCTGAAGCCATTCCCGCATCAGAAAGACGTCCGAATGATAGACCAGATGCCCCGCAAGGTCTTCCCCCGCGTCCGCTTCTGCCGGAAAACGAGGTTCCGTCAAGCGCTCCGAAATGGTAGAGTCCAGCATGGAATAGCCAACGTAGCCGATCATCCCGTCGCGATTCAGGTAAAAGTACAGAAACTCTCCCCGGACATTCGGCCCGAAAATCAGGCTGGTATAGGGACTTGTGGAGAATTTTCCCAGATACGCAGAACCGAGGGGCGTTTTTTTGTTCTGGAACGCGCGGTAAAACTCCTCGATCTTTCGGGGGACATCCATGGCGATCATGGCTCCGCCGTCCGTCATGGCGTTGTAGTCCGCCGGAGAACCCATGTTGAACACCGCAATGCCGATAATCAGAATCACGGTTGCAATGGACACCGGGATGGTATCCCAGTTCCCGGCAATACTTAGCCACACTGCCAGCGCGACCAGAACCAGACCAATGATCCGGAACTTCCATATCCGCCGCTTGATGGCAGGCGAATAGCTCACATAAGCGTCAAACTTTTCCTGCTCCTGCTTCACGACGTTTTTTGCCTGTTCTGCCGTCCGTTTCACCGGGGATTTGCCGTCAAACAGCCAAGCGAGGAAGCCAAACACCCCCGCAACCAGCAGCAGGAACAGCAGCCCCCCAATGGTGAGGCCGTCAAACACGCCATCTCTTATGTCAATAATGACGTTGTAGATGGCGTACAAAATCGTGGCAGCCGTGAGACCGAGAAAAACCTTTTTCACACGCATTCCACCTCTCTATCGGATGGCATAAGTGTACCACATTTGTGCCCTCCATACAAGAAAAAATTCCCAAAAGATGCGCAGCTGCGAGAGGGTGGAAGCACTTGTCAGCCCGCAACGCGCTTCCGCTTCGTGTGGGCAGCCACTCCCAGCAGGCCCATTCCTGAAACCACCAGCACCAGCGCGGCAATGATTGGCGTCGGCTCCTGTCCCGTGGGGGGCGGCTCCTGAGCACCAGTCATCGACTGTGGTCGAACGGTGATCTCCCAGATATCCTCGTAGGGCAGCTCGATCACAAAGGGCGGTATCGCGTCATTCCCGGCTGAAATCCCGGTCTGTTTGATGAGATACAGCCCCGGCGACAGGTTGGAAAACGTGGCACTGCCCTCCGCGTCAAAGGGAACCGTTGTCCCCTCCGCTGCCTCATGCTCCGCCAGCCACGACGCCAGCGTCAGAGACGGCAGGTCTCCCCACCTTACCAGTCCCCCGCCGTAAACCTCGTCCAGCCAGTAACCGCCGTCCGCCTCGACGCCCGCATGGTACAGCGTCACGGCACTTTCGACGGGCGGCTTCGTCTCCGGAATAACCCGGATAGAACCCGTCTGGGCGGCATAAGCCGGGACGGCACCTCCCAGCAGCAGTCCGACCGCCAATAATGCAAATACAAGCCGTTTTAGCATTTCGCTTCTCCCCTTTCCCGGTTTGGCTACAGTATACCGTTTCCCGGGAGAACAAGCAGTCGAAGCGCGGATGTGATGCCGTAGGGTTTTGGGACGAAAAAATGCCGGGCAGGCACTTTGCGCTTGTCCGGCATCGGAATATCCAATTAACCCACAGGGGCGGGGGTGATTTTCATGACCTTGCGCTGGTATTCGGAAATGCCGATCGCCAGCACATCCATTGCCCGCTCCAGATCTTCCTGCTTGAGAACGTAAGCGATACGCACTTCGTTGATGCCCTTGCCGGGGGTCTCGTAGAAGGGTGCGCCGGGGGCGAACATGACGGTGTCCCCCTGATGGTCGAAGTTTTCCAGCAGCCAGTACTGGAATTTGTCCGCGTCGTCCACCGGCAGGCTCGCCATGACGTAGAACGCACCCATGGGTTCCTCCACCACCACGCCGGGAATCTGGCGCAGCTTGGAGATCACCGTATCCCGGCGGCGGCGGTATTCCTCCTTGCTCTGACGGAAGAACGCAGGATCCACCGTATACAGCGCCGCCGCGCCGATCTGATCGATGGTAGCAACGGACAGGCGCGACTGGCAGAATTTCAGCAGCGCCGCCTGCAATTCCTTATTCCGGGTCACAACACAGCCCACCCGCGCGCCGCAGGCAGAAAAGCGCTTGGAGGCGGAGTCGATGATGACGAGGTTCTCGTCGATATCCCGGAAGTGCGCCATGGTCGGCACGCCGAATTTGTCGTCGTAACAGAATTCCCGGTAAACCTCGTCACAGATCAGGAACAGGTCACGTTCCTTGGCAATGTCGGCGATCATCCGCATTTCCTTCTGGTCGAGGACAACGCCTGTGGGGTTGCCGGGGTTGGTGATCAGGATGGCGCGGGTGTTCTTGGTGATCAGGCTCTCGATGCGCTCCCGCTTGGCGTAGCGGTAGCCCTCCCACGGGTTGGTGGGCAGGGCACGGATAACGCCGCCAGCCGCATGGACGAAGGTGGTGTAGTTGGGGTAATACGGCTCGGGGATGATGACCTCGGTATAGGGGTCGAGGATGCTCAGGCAGGTCATCAGCAGCGCCTCACTGCCGCCGGTGGTGATGAGGATGTCGTTGGGTGCCAAGTCAACCCCCAGTTTGTGATAATAGCCCCGCACAGCGTCAATGAGCACAGGCATACCGGGAGACTCGGCATAGGCCAGCGTCTTGCGGTCAAAGTTCCGCACGGCGTCATAATAAGCCGTGGGCGTGGGCAGGTCGGGCTGTCCGATGTTCAGGTGATAGATCTTCTTGCCCTTCTTCTCGGCCTCCACGGCGTAGGGATGGAACTTCCGCATGGGAGAGGGTTCACACCGGTTTGCGTTGATGGATATCTGCATAACTACCTCCACCGGCGGTACTTCCGCCGGATTTCTGATATTCTTTCGTAAGGCGAACCACCTCCGGGGTGAGTATCGCCAAAGCTGTCAAATTGGGAATCACCATCAGGCCGTTGACGGCCTCCGCCGCCGACCAGACGACGCCGGTTTGCAGGCATGCCCCGGCGACCACCGCGGCCATCTGCGCCGCAACAAAAAACTTCCACGCCCGGGTGCCAAAGAGGAACTGGGCGCACCGCGCACCGTACAGCCCCCAGCCAAGCACCGTGGCAAAGGCAAAGCAGACAAGGGACACGGCAATAAAAACCGGCGCGAAATCACCATAGACAGCAGCAAACGCCTTCGTCGTCAGCTCCACGCCCACGTCTCTGCCGTAGGGAACCGGCACGCCGCTGACAAGGATGACCAGCGCCGTCAGTGTGCACATGAGGATGGTATCGAGAAAAACCTCCATAATGCCCATCAGCCCCTGTTCCGCCGGGTGGGAAACCTCCGCCGAAGCGTGGGCGATGGACGCGGTACCCATGCCAGCCTCGTTGGTAAACACCCCGCGGCTGCATCCGATGCGAAGCGCCTGATAGGCAGAACCCAAAGCCCCGCCTGTCACCGCCCGGGGGGAAAATGCCCCCGCCGCGATCGACGCGAACGCCGCCGGAACCTCCCGCCAGCGCAGCACCAGCATCACCGCGCAGAGCAGGATATATGCAGCGGAGATGAACGGCACCAGCCGCTCGGCCACAATACCGATGCGTCTCGCGCCCCCAAGGAGCATCGCACCCACCAGTGCGGCCAGAATCAGTCCCATCACAAGGTTTCCAAGTCTGGTCCGTTCCCCACCGAAGCGGGTCACCACATCGTTTACGCCGGAGATCACAGCGTTGATCTGAGTGGCGTTTCCCACGCCAAAGGCCGCAACCACGCCGAACACGCAGTAAGCGACGGCCATAGGTGTAAACTTCGTCCCCAAGCCCTGAGTAATCACATACATGGGGCCGCCGATCCACCCCGCCGGGGTTTTCGCCCGGTAGCGAAGCGCCAGCGTGACCTCCGCGTATTTCGTGACCATCCCGAGAACGCCGCAAATCCACATCCAGAAAATGGCCCCCGGCCCGCCGAGACAGATGGCGCCGGCAACGCCGACGATATTTCCCGTCCCTACGGTCGCCGCCAGCGCCGTACACAGCGCCTGAAAGGGCGTCACCCCGTTCCCGCTTTTCTGCCCCGGGCGAAGCATGGAAAGAAAGCGCCTCCATGCTCTGGGGAACAGCGTCAGTTGGGCGAAGCGAAGCCGCAGGCTCAGATAAAGCCCCACGCCCACGATCAGCACCAACGCGGGCGCCCCCCAGACGATACGATTCAGGCCGTCAATGTATTTGGTCATTTTGTCCTCCTAGCATACCACTTTTTTGTTGAAACTGCAAGAGAAAAATCGGAAAAATGATAAAAAAAGCGGCTCTCCATTTTTAGAGAACCGCTTTCGTGATCGATTATGTTATTCCCACGCCGCCCAGACTTCCGGGCAATAGCCAACCGTGGCCTGCTTGCCGTTGCGCACTACGGGCGTTTTCATCAGGGCGGGGTTGTCGAAGACCTTGTCTTCCTTCGCACGCTGGTCGTCCATGTACTTCATGAGGGTGATGTCCGGGGATTTACCGTCCCAGTCGATGAGGTTGTCAATGCCGCCCACCGCCCGGAGGACACTGTCAAATTCCCTGCCGGACATGCCATATGTTTTCAGGTCTATGGATTGGAATGGAATGCGCCGCTCCTTGAAGTAGCGTTCCGCCTTCTTGGTGTCAAAGCATTTGCTTTTGCCGAAAATCTGAATGTTCAATACACTACCTCCATCAGGCACAGTCCCTGCGCCGGAGCCAGGAAGCCCGCGTCCTCCCGCTTGCCGCCGAACAGCGACGGAATGCTCTCCGTTTCCCGCTCTCCCCTGCCGACCTCCACCAGCGTGCCGACCAGAATCCGCACCATGTTGTAAAGAAAGCCGTTACCGGTGAACAGAATTTGGATTTCCTCCCCCTGCCGCTGAATGTCGATGGAGTCGATCCGGCGGACGGTGGACTTTTTCATTCTCGCATTGCCGCAGAACGCGGAGAAATCATGCTCCCCCGTCAGCAGTGCCGCCCCGCGGCGCATGGCGTTTAAGTCAAGGCGTTCCGGCATGACCGCAACGTACCGCCGCTGAAAAACGCACGGCCCCCGGGAATTCCAGATACGGTAGCGGTAGGTCTTGGCGCGGGCGTTCAGGCGGGCATGGAACCGGGGCGGCACGTCCACACAGGAATATATGCCGATATCCTCGGGAAGATACTGCCGCAGTTTGGACAAAATCTCCCCTGCCGGCATGGCGCTTTCGCAGTGGAAATTCGCCGCTTGATGCAGCGCATGTACCCCGGCGTCGGTGCGGCCGCTGCCGCTGACCTCGATCGGTTCCTCCAGAATCCGGGAAAGGGCTGTTTCCAGCTTGCCCTGAATGGTGTCGTCCCTTCCGGGCAGACGCTGCCAGCCCCGGTAGCGGGTGCCGTCGTAGCAAATATCAAGCCGCAGATTCCGCATAATCCTCCATCTCTTCTCTGGCCTCCCGTTCGGTATCCGCCGAGAACAGGAACTTGCCGCTTTTGTCATACACCTGAACGTGTCCGCCTACATAACGCATCTGAAACATAGCCATCAACCTTTCCTTTTGGTTTCTGGCCATAGTATAACACGCTATCTGTCCAATAAATCGGACTAATTAGGCTTACGGCAAACTTTTTTTCATGTGGGAGGACAGCCATTGGAGAATGTCCCCGTAGACCTCTTCCCGGTTGATCTCGTTAAGAATTTCATGCCTGCACAGCGGGTAAATGTGCACCGAGACATCCGCCATCCCCGCCTTGCGGAAAGCGTCAGCCGACTGACGGACGCCCTTGCCGTAGTTGCCCACAGGGTCGTCCCCGCCCGCAATAAAGAACACGGGCAGTTCCTTGCGCATGGCGGCAAGGCTCTCCGGCTTCTCGATGTAGCGGATGCCCGTCATCAGATCCCGCAGCAGCCCCGTCGTTTCGGTGAAGCCGCACATGGGATGGGCGATGTAGGCGTCCACGATCCTGGCGTCCCGGGTCAGCCAGTCGAATTCCGTGCGGGGATGCTCCACCTTTCGGTTGTAGCCGCCGAACACCAGCTTGTGGAGGGTCTCGTCGGGGTTGGTCTCCCCCACCTTTTTGCACACGCTCTCCACCACCTTGATGACGGCGGGCAGCGCAAAAGCAGGCTGCCAGCCGGTGCCGCAGATGATGGCAGCGTCAATGCCGCTGTCCGGGTACTTGCACAGAATGGTCCTCGCCATGAAGGAACCCATGGAATGACCGAACAGGACATAGGGAAGGTTCGGGAATTCCGCCTTTGTCAGTTCCAGCAGATGGTAGCTGTCCGCCACGGCGCTGAACCAGCCGCCGGTGAAGTAGCCATTGGTGTCCCCTTCGCCTACAGACTCGCCGTGACCCATGTGGTCGTCAGCCACCACGACGAAGCCCCGCTGTGCCAGCACCTGAGCGAATGCGTCGTAGCGCTCCGCCACCTCCGCAATGCCGTGGACGATCTGGAACACTGCCTTCGGCTCTCCCTCCGGCATCCAGCGGCAGACGTGAATCCTCCCTGCACCGCAGGAATCAAACCAGAAGTCCTCTCTCATGACTTACTCCACCACCTCGTAGCCTGCGTCGGTGATGGCCTTCTTCAGCGCCGCCACATCGGCGTCGCCGGTGACAGTGACATTCTTCGCATCCAAGTCCACAACGGCGTCCGTCACGCCGGGAACACCCTTGCAGGCAGTTTCCACGTGAGCCTTGCAGTGACCGCACATCATTCCATTGACCTTGATAACCGTTTTCATAATTGTATCCTCCTTGGTTTTGATTTCTTCGTGTTTCGGGGCTTCCGCCACAGAGGGGGAAGTCTTCGGTTTGAACAGGCGCAGGCGCAGAGCATTCGTCACCACGAACACGCTGCTCAGGCTCATGGCCGCCGCGCCGAACATCGGGCTGAGCTTCAGCCCCAGGGGCAGGAACAGCACACCGGCGGCGAGGGGAATTCCCAGAGTGTTGTAGAAAAATGCCCAGAACAGATTCTGCCGGATATTGCGGATGGTGGCCTTGCTCAGCTCCACCGCGCCGCTGACGGCGGCAAGGGAACCTGTCATCAGCACCACGTCTGCCGACTCGATGGCAATGTCCGTTCCCGCGCCGATGGCCATGCCCACATCGGCGCTGACCAGTGCGGGCGCGTCGTTGATGCCGTCGCCCACCATGAGCACCCGGTGCCCCTCCGCCTGCAATTTTCCGACCGCCCCGGCCTTGTCCGTGGGCAGCACGTCGGAGATCACATGGGCAATGCCCGCCTTCCGGGCAATGGCCTTGGCCGTAGCTTCATTATCGCCTGTAAGCATCACTACGTCAAGTCCCATTTTTGTCATTGCCTGCACGGCGGCCTGAGAATCGGCTTTCAGCACGTCGGCGGCGGCAACAGTTCCGAGATAATCGCCCTTTTCATTGGCAAAATGCAGGGGCGTCTTTCCCTGATTGGCAAGCTCCGGCATGGCCGGGACTTTGACGCCCAGTTCCTCCATCAGCCGGCCGTTGCCGCCGTAGCACCGCACGCCGTCCACGATGCCGGATACGCCCCGGCCGGGAAGGGTTTCAAAGTTCTCCGCGACAGGGTAAGTTTCACTGCCCATCTTATTCAGAATAGCCTTGGCAAAGGGATGCTCGGACTTGCTTTCCAGCGCGGCGGCGATCCGCATCAGCGCTTCCCCGCTGACCGCGCCGGGGAGGACGTCCGTCACCTCCGGCTTGCCGGTGGTGAGGGTGCCGGTCTTGTCCAGCACCACGGTGTCCACCCGGTGCAGGTTTTCCAGCGCTTCGGCGTTCTTGAACAGCACGCCCATCTTGGCGCCCCGGCCGGTGCCGACCATGATGGCCACAGGCGTGGCCAGTCCCAGCGCGCAGGGACAGGAGATCACCAGCACGGAAATGGCACGGTTCAGGGAAAATTCCAAATCGTATCCCGCGATCATCCAGGCGATGAACGTCACCGCCGCAATGCTCATGACCACCGGAACAAACACGCCCGCGATCTTGTCCGCCAGCCGGGCGATGGGCGCTTTGGAGCCGCCCGCGTCCTCCACCATGCGGATGACCTGCGCCAGAGTGGTATCCTCGCCCACCTTGTCCGCCCGGAATTCCAGATAGCCTTCGGTATTGACCGTTGCAGCAGCGACCTTGTCTCCCACGCCCTTTTCCACGGGGACGCTTTCGCCCGTGAGGGCGCTCTGGTCAACGGACGCCCGGCCTTCCAGCACGGTGCCGTCCACGGGAATGCTGCTGCCGGAGCGGACGATGACCACATCGCCCACAGCCACCTGCTCCACGGGGATCTCCACGATCTCCCCGTTTCTCCGCACAGAGGCGGTCTTGGGGCTTAGATCCATCAGCGAACGGATGGCGTCGCCGGTCTTGCCCTTGGCGCGGGTCTCCAGAAATTTACCCAAGGTGATCAGCGTCAGGATCATGGCCGCAGATTCAAAATACAGGTTCTCGCTGTAGGACTGCACCAGTTCCCAGTCCTCATGTCCCATGCCGTAGGCCATGCGGAACAGCGCCGCCACGCCATAGCCCAGCGCGGCCAAAGAGCCAACGGCGATCAGGGAATCCATGTTGGGCGCACGGTGCCACAGGGCTTTCAGTCCTCTGCTGTAGTACATCCGGTTCAGGTACACCACAGGAAGGGTCAGAAAAAATTGCAGCAGCGCCGCAACCAGCGCGTTCTTCACGCCGTGGTACCAGTGGGGTGCGGGCAGTCCGATCATATGTCCCATGGTAAAATACATGAGCACCACCAGACAAATTGCGCTGCCGATGATCCTCTTTTTCATTTCCTTCAAAGCGGCTTCCGCCGGGGCGGCCTCTGCCTTGTCCGTTTTCTTTTCACCGGGCAGGGCGGCATTATAGCCCGCGTCCTGCACCGCTTTGATGATGGCAGGAACAACGTCCCCGTTTTCCGCCTCCACCTGCATGGTTCCCGCAAGAAGATTCACTTCCGCTTTTTCCACGCCCGGCACGGCGTTCGTCACCTTCTCCACCCGTGCGGAACAGGCCGCGCAGGTCATGCCAGTGACATTGAATTTGAGTTTCATGATTCTCCCTCCATTTCAGTGGAATTCATCAAACGAACCCGTATTTCGGATAAATTCATTGACTATTCCCTTCATTTATGATACCATTCTACCATGATAATCCGAAAAAACAAGTATGCACTATTATGTGCCATACTTCCCTTTTGGATACCGCAAGGAGGTGACGGAATGGCAAGCAAAGACAACTGCCCGGTGGAAGCCACGCTGGAGCTGATCGGCGGAAAATACAAGGCTTTGATTTTATGGCACCTTTCTCAGGGCATCCTCCGTTTTTCGGAACTGCGTCAGGTCATCAAGGGCGCGACGCCAAAAATGCTGACCCAGCAGCTGCGGGAACTGGAAGCCAATGGTCTGGTTCACCGGGAGGTGTATCCCGTCATCCCGCCTAAGGTGGAATACTCCCTGACGGAAACCGGCCGCAGTCTGATGCCCGTTCTCGTAGCCATGCGGGACTGGGGTGCGGACTATCTGCGCCGGAAGGACACGGAACCCTGCTGCTTCATGATGGGGACAAACCCCATCGTCAAACCAACAAACCGATAGGAGAACTGTTATGAACATCAAAATCACGGCTGACAGCACCTGCGACCTTTCCGCTGACATTCTGAAAGAATACAACATCGCCATCACCCCCCTGACGGTCATCAAGGCCGGGACGGGATATATTGACGGCGTGACCATCACCCCCGCCGAAATTTTCGCCCACGTCGCCGCAGGCGGCGATCTCTGCTCCACCTCCGCCGTCAGCGTCGGCGAGTATCAGGAGCATTTCACAAAATATGCGGGCGAATATGACGGCGTGGTGCATATCTGCATCAGCTCGGACTTTTCCTCTACGTACCGCCATGCCTGCATTGCCGCGGAGGATTTTGAAAACGTCCGGGTGGTTGACTCCCGGAATCTGTCCACCGGTCAGGGTCTGGTGGTGCTGAAAGCCTGCGAGCTGGCGAAAACCGCCGCATCTCTGGACGAGCTGAAGCGGGAGCTGGACGACTTCACCTCCCGTGTGGAAGCCAGCTTCCTCGTGGACAGGCTGGACTATCTGGTCAGGGGCGGCCGCTGCTCCTCCGCCGCCGCACTTGGCGCGAACCTTCTGAACCTGAAGCCCTGCATCGAGGTGAAGGACGGCAAGATGGGCGTTGCGAAAAAGTATCGCGGAAAATACGCCAAGTGTCTGGCAAACTACGTCAAGGATCGTCTTGACGGCCGGGACGATCTGGACGACGGCATTCTCTTCATCACCCACACCGGTGTCAGCGACGAGTGCCATGAAGCCGTTATGGAGGCCGTGTCCACCTACGGTCACTTCCACAAGGTTTACGAAACGCTGGCCGGATGCACTGTCTCCTGCCACTGCGGCCCCGGCACTCTAGGCGTCCTTTTCGTCCGGAAAAAATAAGCTGCAATCGTGTAATTTACTGATACGGATAATGCCCGGAATATGTTGGGATTCAACATATTCCGGGCATTTTGTGTCCGCTTGCAAAGTTTATCCGTGGTAATCGCCGGTCGCGGAATCCACCACAACGTAGGGAACGACTTTTCCGTCGATATTCACGTAGACCTGATAGATTCCATTGCCCAGGTCTTCATAGTATTCCGGCGTGACGCCGTAGTTTTCCAGCAGGCTCTTCTCAAACTCGGTTTTCCACGCTTCCTCCGTGCTGGCCGTCGTCTCTGCCGTCGGTACGGTCTCGACTGCCGGGGTGGTTTCCTTTATTGTGGGTGCCTGCGTCGTTTCCGGCTGGGTCGTCTGCTGGGCGGACGGAATTGTCTGGGTAGGCGTATTGTCAGCACGTCCTTTTTCGCAGCCCGCAAAAGCGAGGAGCAGCACCGCCACAAGAATGGCCGCGGCAAACAGCTTGCATGTATCCAGTAAATTGTCCATTGTCTTGTTTGTATCTTTCATTGTAAACACTCCTTATTGTCTGTTAAAATCACTTTCCTAGCAGCACCTTTCCCGTATCCAGAAAGCAGGCGATCCTGTCTGTCAGTTCGATCTTGCCGCCCGAAACAGGCAGGGCGTTCTCTCTGCAAAAATCAACAAGTTCCTGTTTCAGATAGTAGAAATTCCGAAAGGTCATTCCATTCAGTTCCCGATCCAGTTCCGGTCTTTCATTCATCTGCATTTCCTCCGTCGTCCCGAAATTCACTTTATCATGTGCGCCGTGATGATCGTGTAACTGCGGGAATGGATCGTCAGCCGCACATTCCCGATTTCACAGTACCAGTTTTTACCCCGCTGGTAAGCGCGGCACGTCCTGTACGCAATCAGCGCTTTGCAGTATTCCACGACGTCAAAATCCGCCAGTCCCAGATTACGCTTTATCCTGTCAATACCCATCTCGGTCGTGTGGATCTTGTCAATATTCCGGGTCAGCACTTCATTTCCGTTCATTCCCATTTGCTCCTGATTCTACGGCATCTTGTAGCGTGCTGAGTTAAGTCGATAAGCATTTAACGATTTATTAATTCTTCGGCAGCATTTTCATCTCCAAGATGTATTCCCTTTAGTAGTTCCTCGTCCTTCACACATTATCAACTCCTATCATTGGCTTCTATATATAGAAACTTATCACAGTCTAATCACTTCTAAATCCCTGCAATTACGCTGTTTTCAGAGTAGTTAGAAGTGGATAAATGCCGAGAAATGTAGGTAACTCGTGCATTATTTCTACACTACTCATACATCTATATTCCTATACAAAGTCAGCCTCCTCGTTGTGCTGAGTGCCTTTGTTGGTGCTCCCACTTCGGGGAGGCTTTTCTTTGTTTTTACAAGCTATTTTATTTTTTCGATTTCATCTTTCAACCACTCAAATTCTCTTTGGGTGTAAACCTTTTCAGTGATGTCAGAAATCTTGTGACCGACCATATATTTGATTGCGTACTCGTCAACGCCGTACTTCTTTGCCATCGTCACAAAATGTTTACGACCATCATGCGGTCTATGCTCAGGGTTCAAATTCAATTCGTCTCGAATCATACCAAAGCCTTTTTGGTATCGAGCATAAGTAAGTGCAGTGTTTTTGCTATGAGCATTCGGATTAACATAGTTGAGCAGATACAGACTTCCAAGTTCCTGAGCCTCTTTGTATTTTCGTTCGACCAAATGACGAATCTTTGAATGAATTGGAACCACACGATCTGTACCGGCATCTGTTTTGATACCGCCTCGGAAAGTCCAGTTTTCCAAATCCACATTCTTTAATTCCAGCAAACCAAGTTCCTGGGGTCGCCAACCAGAATAGCACTGAATGAGCAGGACATCTACAAGCATTTTATCATCAGCGTGTTTCCAAAGCAAGTCCATCTCTTCGTCCGTAAAAGGAATATGCTCATTCTTAACTGTGACGATTTCTTTGATTGTTTCCTCACTGAGGTTAAAAGTTCGCGAATAGTTTCGGTCAACAAGCTCGTACTCCAAGGCATAATCCAACATCAAGTTAAACAAAGACTTGATCTGGTTCTTCATTGATGCACTTGGTGTCTTCTCTTCGCCTCGAACCTTCGATATGCCTTCGTCCATACAACCTTTTACATGACGAGCGCGGACATCTTTGACCCGCATATCGTACACGGCCGAGCAATACCCCCATGCTGAAGCTACCGAACGAATGCTTTTAACTGTCTTCTCGTATTCGGCAAGCCATTTCTCGTAAAGCTCTTTCATAGTGATAGACGGTTCAAGGTCGTAAGGGTTCTTATTGTACTCGACGAGAGCAGCGTATGCGTCGTTGTATGTTGGAAAATAGGACTCCGGTTTAAGAGGCTTGCAGATAGGTCGTCCGTTCGAATCCTTTCCAACACTTATCATAGCTCGAAATGGATTGCGGAGATTCCGATTTTTGATCTCACTAATCTGCCCGAAACCGTTTGGCAATCTACGACGTTTGTTGTTCTTATTTCGAGGTTTTCTTGGCTTTATATTTGGCTGCAATGGAAACCCACAGTGAGGACAAGAAACTGCTTTGTCGCTTACTTGTAATTCGCATTCAGGACATTTTATCAGCATTATTATCACCTTCCCCATTGATTTGCTATTAGTAATCATATATCATAAGTGTAGGAATGTCAACTCCTACATTCCAACTTTTCTTATTAGTTTAGGGAGAAATGAGATATGATTAGTGATAACCAATCAATTTGCCCCAAATGTGGAGGGCAGCTTAAATACTACGATCATGTTCAAAGATTGGTACGGACGAAATTCGGAAACAAAAAATGGGTAGCTATTAGAAGACTTCGGTGCTGTAAATGCCATGCAGTTCATCGAGAGCTTCCTGACTTTATATTTCCGTATAAACAGTATGAATCAGACATTATTATCGGCGTGCTCGAAGGTCTTATTACTTGTGAAACTTTGGGGTTTGAAGATTATCCTTGTGAAATGACTATGATTCGCTGGCGTTTGTTTCCACCGAGGTTGTTTTTACTAACAGCCGTTCCTAACCTAAAATAGCGATTGAAAGGAGGCAAACGCCAATGGAAGAAATTATATTTGCATCGGGGTCTGTCCCGGTGGCAGTTGCAGCACGAGTCTACGGGAAAGACGCATCCTGGATTCGAGCCGGCATCGTATCTGGGTGGCTACCGATCGGAAAAGCTACTCGGAATGGGAAGCTCGTTACGAATTTAGAGGAAATGAACTCTAAGTACGGACGCATCAACTTTTATATTTCGCCTAAGCTCCTCTGGCAGGAGACCGGCTATATATGGAGGGGTGAACGCGCATGAGTACATTGATACGACCAGAACTTTCCGAGACTAATCGTTACTGGATCGAGAAACACCGCTATTACGAATTGAAGCATTTCTGCTTACAGTACCCGTTGTGGCGTCATGCGTACAATTCGTTGATAGACTATCCGGGTTCATGGCCACAGTTAGTTCCGCCCTGTAAAACAAATGTTATTAGTGATCCCGTTACCAAGCACATTGATGAGAGGCTGTACTATGCCGATCGTATGAAAATGGTGGAACGGGTTGCAAAAGAAACGGACGAAGAGCTCTCGTGTTATATTTTGGAAGCTATAACGGAGGGTATTTCATACGACCATCTGAAAGCCAGAACCGGTATCCCATGTTGTAAGGATGTTTATTACGACCTGTACAGACGGTTTTTCTGGCTGCTTAGTAAGGAGAGACGGTAATGAAGATTGTAGATATTGCAGTGAAAAAAGTCTATCGCTTCAACTGCCCGAATTGCCAGAGTAGACTTGAGGCCGATAGCAGCGAACTTACGGACATCGGAGGGAAAGTAAGCAAGTTTTATTGCCCCGTATGCCGTAAAGACCGATATATAACTTGGTCTGACTTACGGAAGAAGATCGTCTACGAGGGTTCGCAAGAATAACAGTGTCCTTTATGGAGAAGTGAGAGCTGATGCACTATAGCATTGGCTCTTTCTTTTTCTAACTTAGATTAAAACCGGACGGAGGTGACGGGTATCTGTGTTAAATTAGTATCTGGAAAAATCCCCGGGTTGAAATTTTTGAAAAACAATTTGAAAGGAGATCACCGTGGAAGTTGTCTATGTAGTTGTCGGAATTATGATTGGGTTTGTCGTCTCATCTATCATTCGCCGAAAACATCCAGTTGGTTTTCTGCGTATTGACAAGTCTGATTCGGACGGACCCTACCTTTTTCTGGAACTGAAAAAGAGCGTTAATGAAATTATAGCTCAAAGAACTATCCTATTGGAAGTGAAGCGTGAAGACTTTATTCCGCACAAATAACACTTCCTTTTATGGAACCCTATTAAAACGAAAGGAGAAACGAATATGGGTGAAGAAAACAGAAGTTTGTTGGAAGAGGAGATCAAAGCCGAAATTAAGCGCTTGGGATCTCTCGAATCTGGAAGCCAGGAGCATACCACGGCAGTGGATAGCTTGACGAAGCTGTACAAACTGAAGCTCGAAGAGGATAAAAATACCTATGAGCGTCTGGACAAGATCGAGAATCGTGAAATTGATCAGGAGTCCAAGACGGCTCAAATGGCAGAGTCTGTCAAAGATCGATACTTCAGATTTGGTATGGCTGCCGCTGAGCTGGTGCTGCCGTTGATGTTCTACGGCGTTTGGATGAGACGAGGTTTCAAGTTCGAACAGGACGGAACTTTCACCTCCCAGACATTCAGAGGTTTATTCAGTCGATTCAGACCGACTAAGAAATAAACCGGTTCCAAAAGCGGAGAGTTCGTGTATACAACATGTTCTCTTCGTTTTTCTCCTGCTCGAAATTTACAAGGGCTATTGTGAGAGATATAAAAGTGCTTTTTATCTCTTGATAAAATACTGATGGCCGCTATACTTAATAGTGCCACACAATATCAAGGAGGTAATTTGCAATGAGCTTTTTTAACGACGCGCAGAGAGACGGTTTACTTACTGGACGGTATATTTGCAGTGAATGCGGAGGACTTATGGAATTTGAAGACGAGTGGGAAGATACTTTAGTATGTCCTGCTTGCGGTCACTCCGTCGATTTAGAGCATTATGGTATGGAGAACGATGAAGAATATGATGCTCTATATCCGACCAGAGATCAAATCTGCGACGACTAATTAAGACTATTAGCAAAGGGGAAGGAGTCCTGACGAGGGCTCTTTCTCTTTTCTTTTTATAGGTGATGGATATGCGATACCACTTTGACAAACCGGAAATTTACTTGTCCTTGTATGGCAAGCGTTATATTTGCGAGCATCCGGTTTACAATAGCTGCACTCTCTACAGAATTGAGAAAAGAGGTTTAGCAGTAATTCAGCAACGATTTGACTCCGAGACGAAAAGTACATGGTGGAGCGAAGTTGACCCTTGGATTACTGACGCTTTATATTTGCACCCTGATTTTCGAGAATACTTTGAAATGAGGGCTGGGGCTTGTACGGACGGACTATACCCTACTGTAACGGTTCGCCAAATTATGTGGGCATTAAAAATGAAACCAATTCAGAAAGAACGATGGGAAACCGTATTCGATAGACGGGATATCTAAGCGCAAAAAACGCATCTCCCTTTATGAAAAACCATTGAATTTTGAAGGGAGACATGGATTATGAAAACACTAAAGAACAAGCTATATGCTGTAGTATTACTTATTTGTGGGTACTTGCCGGTACTTATCGACAAAGATGCAACAGCATTAGTATTCTTTGCGTTTATCGCAATACCGTTGTTCTTTGCAAAAGAAAACTGGATTTATTGAGGATTGAGCCGCTAACAACGGCTCTTTTCTTTTCGCCAAAATTACAACCCCTATTGTGGAAAACGATGCTATTCGAAAGGAGTAAAAGGAGCATGGACGAAATGAAAATTGGTTCTAAATTCACTACGAGCATTATCTCGAAATTGGCGAGTTTGGCAATCCGAAAGAAATTTGGTTATGATGTAAAACTGAATTTGAATGAGGTAAAAGCTACAGTCGTTGACGGAAAGACGCATGTTCATCTGGATATAGATGCCGATCTTGAGAAAGATGAACTTACTAAAATCCTGAAAAGTATTGGTTTGTAAAATCTGAAAGGAGCTGCTAACAACGGCTCTTTTCTTTTGCCGCGCGAAATTTACAAGTCTTATTATGAGAGACGGGTTAGCTCAGTTGGTAGAGCACCACATTTACAGTCTCTCTTGCTTTTTATTTTCGCATGAAAGGAGAAAAGACATGAGCATCGATCAGCTTGATTTAATCTTGTATGACATGTACCGCATGGACGCTTGGCTGCCGCCTTTGTTTGGTAAATGGACTGAAGATTATAAAAAAGCGAGTTACTCACAATGGGCTGTCGACGAGCTCAGAGATTTTATCGCCGAACGGATTTACCCCCGAAGAGAAGGGTCTATTGATGAATTCTGTAAGCTCACGCACAAATTCATGATGAAGACAGCTAAGTATGCGAGGGTGAATCCAAACACAAGTCTTATGTTTCGATCTGCCAGTGAAATGGCAGCGAACATTTTAGACCTTCTAAGGGCTATGGAATAACAAAAACATGAAAGGAGAAAAGACATGAGCAAAAACCAAGCAATTCAAAAGTTGCTGCATAAGTCGGGGCTTTGCATCAGGAAATACTCGCCTGTTGCTTTGTCTTTTGTAGCATCAGCCGGCGTTGTGGTTACTGCAATCGCCGCAGCCAAAGCGACCCCACGAGCAGTAGCGTTAGTTTATGCAGACAGTCGCAAAAAGCATGATGGCGATCCATATGCGTACACCAAGAAAGAGGCGTTCATCGCTGCATGGAAATGTTATATTCCGGCAGTAGCATTTGGAGCTTCTACTATCGCTTGCATTATGGGTGCCAATGCCCTAAACCGACGCCAACAGGCAGCACTAACAAGTGCGTATGCGCTCGTCCAAAGTTCTTATAAGGAGTATAAAGATAAGCTGAAAGAACTCTATGGCGAAGAAGCTCATAATGCCATCATAGATTCTATCGCCAAAGAAAAGTGCAAGGACATCAGCATATCTGCGAATGGAGGTTGGTACGATTCTTCCCTCGATTTTGGTGAAGGCATGGAACCAGAAGTCTCCCGCACTTTTTACGATAGCTTTTCACAAAGATATTTTGAGTCAACCATCGAAAAGGTCATTCAGGCTGAGTACCATCTGAACCGCAATTTCATGTTCGCAGGGGTCATCCCACTTAATGACTTTTATGAGTTTCTTGGACTTGAAAAGACGGAACTCGGAGACGCTGTTGGATGGTCAAACTGTAATGGTGATATTTATTGGATCGACTTTAATCATCACCGACTCACTTTGGATGACGGCATGGAGATCTATGTCATTGACATGGTTTTTGAGCCGACAGCCGAGTGGATGGAAGATCTGTAAGTTCGCAAAAAATACATTTCACTTTATGAAAACGAAAAGGAGGTTTCGCTTTATGAATAATGCAAAATTAGTTAAAATCCTGGGTCTTGTCGCTACCGCAGTAGGTATGGGGGCTACGCTCCTCACTGACTGGGTGAACGAGAAGAAGATGGAAGAAAAAATTGATGAACGCATCAATGAGAAGCTTGCCGCACTTAACGATGAAGAAGACGAGGAGTCCTAACAAGGGCTCTTCTTCTTTATTCGAACGATATGTGCGATGCAAGCACGGCTGTTTCGATTATTCAACGATATGTTGACGAGCACCTGTTCAGTCCATCGTTCACATGGCCAAAGTATGAATTCAGAAAAAGGTCGTATCAGCAATGGGCGGCATATGAAATCTGTGATCGAATCATGGACAAGCCTTTCGACGATCCAATCACCGTCATCGAAAACTTCATGTTCGAGATGGCTATGTATGCTTGTTACGGCGAGGACGAGCAGCGTAGCTTTATATTTCAGAGTGCAGTCGAAACAGCCGAAGAACTAAGTTTACTATTTGTTTAACCGAAAGGAGAAAATCATGCCTAAACAAAGTTTAGCAAGCATTGCCAAGAGTGTACGGACGGCAATGAAAAAACATAGTCCTGAAATTCTCACCGGTATCGGAATTGCCGGCATGATTACCACCACTGTTATGGCGGTAAAAGCAACCCCAAAAGCTCTGATTCTGCTTGAAGAGAAAAAAGATGAGCTGGATACGGATAGACTTGAGCCGAAAGACATCATCAAGACAGCTTGGCCTTGTTATATTCCGGCAGCTGTTGTAGGCTCCATCTCTGTCTTCTGCCTGATTGGAGCAAGCTCGACTAATCTTCGTCGGAATGCTGCTCTGGCAACGGCGTATACCCTTTCAGAGTCTACTTTGAAGGAGTATCAGGAAAAAGTCGTTGAGACAATTGGTGAGAAAAAGGAACAGTCTATTCGAGACTCCGTATCAAAAGACAAGATGGTAAAGAATCCTGTTCGAGAGGTCATCCTCACCGAAAATGGTGGCAACACGATTTGTTACGATGTCTTATCCGGACGATATTTCAAGTCTGACAGAGACAAAATCACCAGAGTCATGAACGAATTGAATCGTCAGATGCGTGACGAAATGTATGTCACGCTGAACGATTTCTACTATGAACTTGGTCTGGATGGAACCAAAATGGGCGATATGCTCGGTTGGAATATTGATAAGGGCTACATTGACCTTGCATTCTCGTCTCAGCTTGATGCAAATGGTACCCCCTGCCTGGTGATTGACTATCAGGTAGCGCCTGTTTACGACTATCAGTAAACTTGCCGCGCGAAATTTACAACTTATTTAATGGAAGAACATTCCACAATTTTACACATTTGAAAGGAGATTTCACAATGAACAACAATGAGATTAGGAACAACGAGATCGTTGAAGCTACCGAAGAGGTTATCGAGAACGCTGGTTTGAGCAAGGGCGTAAAGATTGCTGCGGGTATCGGCTTGAGCGTAGTTGTAGGCGTGGTCGTCTACAAGTATGTGGCAAAGCCGGTGATCGCGAATATCAAAGCCCAGATCGAGCAGAAGAAGATGGCTGCTGAGGAGAAGACGGTTATCTTGGAAGAATCTGATGTTGTCAGCGAAGACAACTGAAAATGCGAATTTGAGAAGTTCGGATAAGGGAGAGTACCTGTAACAAGGTGCTTTCCCTTTTTTCTTTATCTCTCGAAAGGAGGAAAAATTATGCAGCAGTATCAATACGACGGTCCGGTTATGCGATTTGATGATTGCGTTCAACATCGTTGGAAAGCAACTACTGTTGCTCCGACAGAGGCGAAAGCAAAAAGCAATCTCGCCTATCGATATAAAAAAGAAAACGGCTTGATGCCGAACACAAAAATCACTCTGCCCGGTAAGCTGATTCCGGCATAAGAAAGGAGATCACCCAGTGGAAGATTACAAATCCAATTCTGATAAAGCTCGTCAGGAGCAGCAGTCAGAAAAGAAAGTTGAGGCGGTTATTACCGGGGCTGCAAAAACTCGAAAGAAAGGCGAGATGCAAAAATTTGCAGATGTCTTTATCGCCGAGGACGCCAACAATGTCAAATCTTATATTTTGATGGAGGTTATTGTACCTGCTGTCAAAAAAGCGATTTCCGACATTGTCACCACCGGTATCGATATGATCCTGTATGGCGAGGCAGGTCGCAGCAAGAAAAACGGAACGGCATCTAAGGTGTCTTATCGGAACTATTACGATCAAGGCGGAGATAGAGTGCGTGCCGGCTCTGTTGGCAATAGACGCAATACACCTGACTATGATGATATTCTCTTTGACACCCGTGGAGACGCAGAAGCGGTTCTTGATGCGATGAATGATATCATCAGTCAGTATGGAACGGTGAGCGTGTCTGATTTCTATGATCTCGCTCGTGTTCCCAACGATAACTTCACTATGAACCGCTATGGCTGGACAAACATTGGCGGAGCAACTGCGGTACGAGTTCGAGACGGTTATATTCTGAAACTGCCTCGTGCTATCCCGCTGAATTGAAAGGAGAAAAATAATGCTTGAATGCAAAGTTTGTGGCACAAAATTCAATGTCATCATCGAGAGACATTATCTCGCTCGTGATAACGGAAAGACCGGACTGGCAGTTGCCTTCAGTTCTACTACTGAGGAGGGACTGTATGATGCCTTTGACTGCCCAATGTGTGGTTGCCAGGTAATTGCCAAAGAACGAAAGCGTGAATATATTCCGTTTATTTCTACCGATGAGGAGGACACCGACGATGAACAGATCTGAAACACTCGACAAGGCAAAGGCATGTGTATGCGGTCAGAGAGAGAACGAATACGGCTCACCTGAAGATAACTTCACCGCTATTGCAGGTTTTTGGAGCGTCTATAAGGGCGTTGAATTTACTGCAAACGATGTTGCCATGATGATGGCACTTCTTAAGATTGCACGAATCAGGACAGGAACGGCTACGGACGACAGTTATGTCGATTTGGCTGGGTATGCTGCCTGTGGTGCTGAAATCAATTCTAAAAACTGAAAAGGAGAATAACAAACCATGAAAAATAAGACTGAAATCATGAAGAGCGTGAACGGTGTGGCTTCCAAGACCGTTATGAAGCTCAAGAAACACAGCCCCGAGATTCTCGTTGTGGCTGGTATTGCCGGTACGGTCGTAAGTGCCGTTCTCGCTTGCAAGGCTACCACTAAGGTAGCAGAGATTCTCGATGAAACTAAGGGTACTCTCGACACCATTCATGAAGGTATGGAAACCGGTGCAATCAACGGTCAGGAGTATACGATTGAGGACGGCAAGAAGGACACGGTTGTTGTCTATGCCCAGACCGGAATGAAGCTCGCAAAGCTTTATGCTCCTGCTATTATTCTCGGCACTCTGTCCATCACCAGCATTCTGGCATCCAACAATATTCTTCGCAAGCGCAATGTAGCTCTTGGCGCTGCCTATGCCGCTATTGATAAAAGCTTCAAGGAATATCGCGGTCGTGTCATCGAGCGCTTCGGAGAGCAGGTCGATACCGAACTGAAGTATGGCATCAAGGCGAAGAAATTCGAGGAAATCGAAGTTGACCCTGAGACCGGCAAGGAGAAGAAGGTTAAGAAGACCGTGATGGTCGCTGATCCTAATCTCCAGAGCGACTATGCTGTATATTTCGACAGCAAGAGCCGCAACTATGAAACCAACCCCGATTATAACCGTATGTTCCTTAAGGCACAGCAGGCATTTGCAAATGACAAACTTCAGACCCGTGGTCACCTCTTCCTGAATGAGGTTCTGGACGATCTTGATCTTCCTCGTACTCCTGCTGGTCAGATTGTCGGCTGGACAAAGGATGGCCCGGATGGCTATGTTAATTTCCGCATCGTTGAGGTAGAGCGCGAGACCGAAGACGGTCGTCATGAGCCGGCACTTCTGCTCGACTTCAATGTTGAGGGCAACATCTGGGAAAAGATGTAATCAATCACCTTCAGACTTGGACTGGGGGTGATATTTTATTGTAAAGGAGTTTTAGCAATGCACATCAAACCACGAGCGATAGCTACCGTTCTCTGCATGATATTTTTCATCGGTTTTGCGGTATGCGGCGTTGTTCGCTCTACAGATAAAGAAACATCGGAGATTAGGCAATCCTATCCGGTTCTTGCAGAGGCAGAGCCGGTGATAATGGCGGATCTTCTGATGGAGTCTCCTGATTTGGAACCAGAGGTGAAGAAAGAGCCTGACTATCCTCTTACACAAGAGGAAATCGACCTCATAGCACTCGTAACCATGGGTGAAGCTGAAGGAGAAACAGAATTGGGAAAACGATTGGTTATCGACACAATCCTTAACCGTATCGATCATCCATCTTTCCCGAATACTGTGTACGATGTTGTTTATCAGCCCAATCAATTCAGTGTTATGTGGAACAGCAGAATTGACCGCTGTTATGTCATGCCTGAGATTGTCGAGTTGGTGAAAGAAGAACTTTTGGAACGGACAAATTACGATTGTGTGTTCTTCATGGCCGGAGGATACAGCAAGTATGGTGAGCCTTTGTTTCAGGAGTGTTGTCACTACTTTTCGAGTTATGACTGAAAGGAGAACATAAAATGAAAGCTTTGTTTTCGTACATTCTTTCCACTATGGCAGGGCTTTGTCTCGTAGGAGGCATTGCTGTTCTCTCTGGTGGAAAGGAGTAAATGATGGATATTTTGGATGACTTCATCTCAACCGTCGACGCCATGCTGGACAGTCGGCGGAAAAGACACATTACTGGCGGGATTCTCCTGAGTGCAGCATTGCTGTTCGGAGGTCTCGCCATTACTGTTGTCACAATTCAAACTGACGAGGAGGAATACGAAGATGAGTAAAACCGGTTTTGCCATGTTCTTAGCTGGGGCTACAGTAGGCGCCGCAGCGACATGGCTTTGTCTTAGACGGTATTACGAGCAGATCACGCAGGAAGAGATTGATTCTGTGAAGGCAGCATTTGCCGAAAGAAAGCCCGTAATCGCTAATATTGCCAAGAACGAAAAGAGCAATGAAAAGCAGGAGGAGAATCAGCATAAGGCAGATATTGCCAAGCTGAAACCCGACCTGGTGAACTATGCAGCTAAGCTCCAGGAAGAGGGTTATACCAATTACACGGAGCATAGCAAGAAAAATACTGAAGAAAAAAAGGATGAGCCTATGCCCAATGAACCTTATGTCATCTCTCCGGACGACTACGGTGAGAATGACAATTACACGCAGATCAGTCTGGTCTATTATGCTGGTGACGGAGTCCTTGCCGACGATGAAGATGAAGTCGTCGAGGATATCGAGGACACTGTTGGCGAGGACTTTGCTGAACATTTCGGAGAGTATGAGGATGATTCGGTCTTTATTCGTAACGATCGCCTGAGATGTGACTATGAAATTCTCAGAGACAATCGTTCTTTCTCCGATGTGGCGGAAGGCTCCAACTACTAATAGGAGGATCGAATGACTGAAATTGAGCTGAACAATGAATATTTTGAGTGGATGTGTCAGCTCGTATGTAACGAACGATATAGCCGGAGGCTGTCTTATCAGAAGCTTCTTCGTCATCTGCATAATATTGATTTTCAATATATGCTGCCGATGGACGGAAATCGAGCAGAAGATGGGATAGACCTCCGGTATCGTTTTGGTTATGAAAAAGAATACGAGGGTCCTATGATTGCCAGTTATCTGGATAACCGCCCTTGCAGTGTATTGGAGATGCTTATTGCCTTAGCGTTTCGTTGCGAAGAACATATTATGACCGACCCAGATATCGGCAATCGCATGGGACAGTGGTTCTGGAACATGATTGTCAGTCTGGGTTTAGGGTCGATGAGTGATTCTCGATTTGATGCGGCGTATACGGACGATGTGATATCTCGATTTATGAACCGCAAATACAAGCGAAATGGCGAAGGCGGTTTGTTTACCGTCGAATGCTGCAAGTATGACATGAGAACTGTTGAAATCTGGTGGCAGATGAATTGGTATTTGGACAGCATCCTATGAGGGAGAATTATCATGATTCATACGCAAGTGTACGGGTTTTTTCAGACATGCTTACCCGACCAGGCAAAGGAGGTAAAAGAATACTTCCCAAATGGTAAAAACAGCATTCGAATTCGCAAAACCAACGGACAGGAATTTATATTTTCGTTGAGAGAGCCGAAGGCTTGGAAGTTTGAAACGATCGATCAATTTCTTGCCGACATGAAAGGAGAAAAGAAACATGGATGAAATGATTCGTTATATTTTCGGCAGTCTTCGCTGCTCTGAAACTGCGATGCGTGTGTTTGCTAAGACGCTCAGAAAGCAGAGGTCTTTCAATCGCAGCACCGTCATGGTCGCCACAGTTATGACTGTGAACATGTTTATCCGGGACTTGGAGATTCGCAGTATGCGTGATGAGATCGGGAACCTTAAAAACGAAATCAAGGAGCTTAGAAAAACGGAAGGAGACTAAAGAACTTCGATGATCGACTTTTTAATGATTTCGACCCGTAGTACGAAGCGTGGTGTAATAGAAATCTATCCGAAGTTTATCATTAAGAAAAGCTCCGACCTGATGATTAGAGGCGGTGACTTCTATGCTATTTGGTTAGAAGACCGAGGTTTATGGTCTACGGACGAGCAAGATGCACTCCAGCTTATTGACTGGGAACTTGACAAGTATGCAGAGGAAAACCGCAAAAACTTTGATTCGAGTATTAAAGTTCTGCATATGTGGGATTCCGAATCTGGAATGATCGATTCATGGCATAAATACTGTCAAAAGCAGATGCGAGACTCTTTCCACATGCTTGATGAGAAACTTATATTCTCCAATACACCGACGAACAAAAAAGACTACGCAAGTAAGCGGCTGAACTATCCTCTTGAAGAAGGGGCCACGGATGCATGGAATAAGCTGATGTCCACAATTTACTCTGAAGAAGAGCGAACAAAAATTGAATGGGCTATTGGTTCTATTGTCTGTGGAGAGTCGAAGAAATTGCAGAAATTTATGGTTCTGTACGGTGCAGCAGGTACGGGTAAGTCTACGGTTCTGAACATTGTTCAGCAGCTCTTTGAAGGATATTATTCCGTCTTCGATGCGAAAGCACTGGGTTCGTCCAGTAATTCCTTTGCATTAGAGGCATTCAAGACGAATCCACTTGTGGCAATTCAGCATGACGGTGACTTATCTCGCATCGAGGACAACACCCGACTGAACAGTTTGGTTTCTCACGAGCTGATGACAGTAAATGAAAAGTTCAAATCGACCTACGCAAACCGCTTCAAGTGCTTCCTGTTCATGGGCACCAATAAACCGGTCAAGATTACGGACGCAAAGTCAGGTCTTATCAGACGATTGATCGATGTGTCCCCTTCCGGAAACAAATTAAGTCCCAAGGAATACAAGGCGGTGACAAAGCAGATCGAATTTGAACTCGGTGCAATTGCTTATCATTGCCAGGAAGTCTATCTGGAGAATCCGGGCAGATACGATGATTATATTCCCGTGACGATGCTTGGTGCATCTAATGATTTCTATAACTTCATTATTGATTCTTACCATGTCTTCAAGAAAGAAGACGGGACAACTCTCAAAGCCTCATGGGAGATGTATAAAACCTATTGCGATGAGGCAAAAGTTACCTTCCCATTCTCTCAGAGGATATTTAAGGAGGAACTGAAAAACTATTTCCGGGATTACAAGGAGAGGTTCAATCTCGATGACGGAACTCGTGTGCGAAGTTATTACATTGGTTTTCGAACCGAGAAATTCGAGGATAAGACACTTACCGAGCAAGACGAGCCTGAGCATAAACTGATCGAGTTCTTAAAACAGAAATCGGTATTTGACAGAGAATGCGCAGATTGTCCTGCTCAGTATGCTTCGGCTAAAGAGACACCAACTTCCAAATGGGATGAAGTTTCTACTAAGTTGAGCGACCTGTCCACATCCAGATTGCATTATGTGAAAGTCCCGGAGAACCACATTGTTATCGACTTTGATATTCAGGATATGGACGGCAATAAGTCGTATGAACTGAATCTCAAAGAAGCGAGTAAATGGCCGCCGACCTATGCTGAACTCAGCAAAAGCGGTCAGGGCATCCACCTTCATTATATTTATGCCGGTGATGTCAGCAAGCTCAGCCGAGTGTACGACGATCATATTGAAGTGAAAGTCTTCACCGGTAAAAGCTCGCTGCGCAGAAAGCTGACAAAGTGTAATGACTTGCCTATCGCAACGATCAATTCTGGTTTGCCACTGAAAGGAGAAAAACAAGTGATAAATTTTGAAGGGGTGAAGAGCGAGAAAGGGCTTAGAACGCAAATCAAGCGAAATCTCAACAAGGAGTACCATCCGGCAACAAAGCCCAGTATCGACTTCATTTACAAAATTCTTGAGGATGCTTATGCAAGCGGACTCAATTATGATGTGACGGATATGCGGAATGCTGTTTTGGCATTTGCAGCGAGCAGCACACATCAGGCGGATTACTGTATCAAGTTAGTCAACAAGATGCAGTTTAAGTCCGCAGACCAGTCAGCAGGAGCAAAAAATGATGACGCCAAGCTCGTATTTTACGATGTTGAGGTGTTTCCGAACTTGTTCTTGGTGAACTGGAAAATCGAGGGTGAGGGTAAGCCGGTGGTTCGTATGATTAACCCCACCCCGACTGAGATCGAGGAGCTGATGCGATTCCGTCTGGTTGGCTTCAACTGCCGTCGGTACGATAATCATATTCTTTATGCCCGGTTGATGGGATATACGAACGAACAGCTTTATAATCTCTCGACAAAGATCATCAACGGCAGCGCAAATTGCTTCTTTGGCGAAGCCTATAATGTGTCGTATACGGATGTGTATGACTTTTCCAGTAAGAAGCAGTCCCTTAAGAAGTTCGAGATTGAACTAGGTATTCACCATCAGGAACTTGGTCTGCCTTGGGACAAGCCTGTGCCGGAGGAGCTTTGGACTAAGGTTGCTGAATATTGCGACAACGATGTCATTGCGACAGAAGCAACCTTTAATGCTCGTAAGGCGGACTTCACGGCTCGTCAGATTCTGGCAGATGTGGCGGGGATGTCCGTCAATGATACAACGAACTCGCTGACTACCAGAATTATATTTGGTAACAACCGCAAGCCTCAGGATCAGTTCAATTACCGTTTCATGGGTGACGAGAGTCAAATCTTCGACCCTAATGCGGATCTTCCGTTTACAATGGGGCTTGAAGACTACGACGAGTTCACACAGTTCGATAAAAACCATCGTCCCATCTTTCCTGGCTACACATTTGAGGGCGGTAAGTCCGTCTACAGAGGCGAAGAAGTTGGTGAGGGCGGCTATGTATATTCTGAACCCGGCATGTACAGCAACATTGCTCTGCTGGATATTGCATCCATGCATCCGAGCAGTATCGTAGCGGAAGAACTCTTCGGACCGGAATACACAAAGCGATTCAACGAAATTCTTCAGGCTCGTATCGCAATCAAGCATAAGGATTTTGATAAAGCCAAGAAAATGCTGGGCGGTGCATTGGCTAAATACCTGACTGATGAAAATGCAGCGGCTGATTTGGCGCAGGCTCTGAAGATTGCAATTAACTCGGTATATGGTCTGACCTCAGCTGGGTTTGAAAATCCGTTCCGAGATAATCGTAACAAGGATAACATCGTCGCGAAGCGTGGAGCTCTGTTTATGGTCAATCTCAAGCACGCTGTTCAGAGTCAGGGCTTTACTGTAGCGCACATCAAAACCGACTCCATCAAGATTCCAGACGCAACTCCTGAGATCATCAAGTTCGTGACTGAATACGGCAAGCTGTATGGGTACAACTTTGAACACGAAGCAACCTACGACCGTATGTGTCTGGTAAACGATGCGGTTTATATTGCTCGTTATGCTACAGTCGAGAAGTGCTGTGACCTGTACGGGAAAAAGTACATCGACTCTGCAAAGGATATTTGCAAGGAGAACAAGAAGCATCCGTATGCGTGGACGGCAACCGGTACACAGTTCCAGATTCCTTATGTTTTCAAGACGCTCTTCAGCAAGGAGAACATCGAGTTCGAGGATATGTGCGAGACGAAATCTGTAACTTCCTCGCTCTATCTTGACATGAACGAGGCTCTGCCGGATGTAAGTGTTCTCGAAGCAGAAAGAGATAAACTGTGGAAACAGATTACCGATTCCAAACGCATGACAGAGCCGATGCCTACTGAATGTGAGCGTGTCGAAGAACTAACGGACAAAATCGCTAAGGGGCACGACTACCACTTCATCGGAAAGGTCGGTCAGTTCTGCCCGATTAAGCCCGGCTGCGGAGGCGGCATTCTGCTTCGTGAAACGGAAAACAAGAAGACCGGTGAAAAGGGCTATGCCGCAGCAACCGGTTCCAAAGGTTTCCGTTGGCTTGAATCCGAGATGGTAAAGCAGCTGGACAAGCAGGGTGACATTGATCGTGGCTATTACAATAACATGGTCGACGAAGCAATAAAGTCTCTGTCTGTTTATGGTGATTTCGAACGCTTTGCTGCGGACGAACCGTATGTTTCGGATAACACACCTCCGTGGTTCGGAGCTGGCGAGCCTCATGAGGACGATATTACTCCGTTTGATGTGAGGTAACGCTTATGATTTTAATTCTGTTAATTGCTGTGCTCATTTATATTTTGTGCACGGCTGATTCTACCGAGTCCTGTATTCCAAATGAGGAGTGCAGGACTTGTCCATTTCCATGCGATAAACGCAAAAATTGAAAGGAGAAACTAATTATGGCTTACAAAGCAGTAGACAACATTATCATCGAGAATGCTCGAATTATCTTCCGCAACTTTAAGGGTGAGGAGTCCAAATACAATCGTGCTGGCTCTCGCAATTTCTGCGTGGTCATTGAAGATCCCGATATGGCGCAGAAGCTTATTGCGGATGGTTGGAATGTTCGTGTTCTGGCTCCTCGTGATGAGGACGAGGCTCCTCGCCATTATATTCAGGTGGCGGTCAGCTTCGACAACATCCCCCCGAAGGTTATCATGATTACTCGTCGAGCTAAGACTCAGCTGGATGAGGAGTCTATCGGAACTCTGGACTTCGCAGAGATCCGCAATGTCGACCTGACTATCCGTCCCTACAACTGGGAGGTCAATGGTAAGACTGGCGTCAAGGCATACCTTAAGACGATGTATATCACCATTGAAGAAGACGAATTCGCTGAAAAGTATGCCGAAACGGAGGGTCCTGAGGAGATGCCCTTCTAAAGGTGAATAGGTGCCAGCTTAGTACATGTCTGGTTAAATGTCCAGTAAGGTCTCGATTAGGTGTGCACGCCTATGACGGTAAGAGGAAACAGCCTTATTCCCTTTAATAACCGAAAGGAGGTAAAGCCATGTTGTGGCAGAAAAAGAAGAAACGCAAAAAGGCTACTAAATCTAAAGCAGTTACTCAGACTGCTCCTCATCAGCCGGCGGAAGAGCTTCCGCAAACGACTGAGCCTGAGGAAAAAGAAGAAACGCCAAAGCAAAAAAAGCCCGCTGGGAAAAAATGCAAAAAGGTTTTGTCTCCGGAAAAAGCTTTCTTAGATGCATTCGGACGGTTGACTAACCGGTATCGGGCTTGGGATGTTTGGCGTGACTTCATTACTATGTTCGCTTGTTCACTATCTAATCCTCTTGATAAGGAGCACCGGGATAAGCGAGAAGCGTTATATTTGGAAGTCATCAAAAAGTACAATAAGCAGGATCAAGAGTTGTTTCCTGAACTGGCTGCTCAGACGGTCTTGGCTTTGGAGGAAAATCCGGAGCAAGATTTTCTGGGCAGCATTTTTATGTCTCTCAATCTCGGCAACGAGCATAATGGACAGATCTTTACGCCGTATCATGTCTGTGAGCTAATGGCTGAAATGACGATGGACGACACGGTAAAAAAGGTAGAACAGGACGGTTATATTTCAATTAACGATCCGTGCTGCGGAGCTGGGGCCACATTGATTGCCGGAATCCACACTGCAAGGAAGCAGTTGGAAAAAGTAAACCTGAACTACCAAAATCATCTTCTCGTCGTTGCACAGGATATCGATGAAACGGTGGCACTTATGTGTTATATTCAGCTTTCACTTTTGGGGGTAGCAGGATATGTAAAGGTCGGAAACTCTCTGACAGAACCGATGACAGACAACGACAATAAAGAGAATTACTGGTTCACGCCAATGTATTATTCTAATGTCTGGGTGCTGCGTCGGATCTTCGGAGGGCGCTGATGGCAGGCATATCACTTCGAGATTATCAAACAGATGCTGTTGAGAGAATGAAAAACGGCTGCATTCTCTGTGGTGGTGTCGGTAGTGGCAAATCCAGAACAGCTTTAGCCTATTATTACAAACAGAATGGCGGTAAGCTCGGCACAAAGAATTATATTCGGATGCCGGGTACGCCAAAAGACCTGTACATCATCACCACGGCGAGAAAGAGAGATACTTTAGAATGGGAGGGTGAGCTTTCGCCCTTCCTTCTCTCTGTTCACGCGGAAGTCAATACCTATAAAAATAAGGTCGTCGTTGATTCCTGGAACAATATCGGGAAGTATGCAACGGTTACGGACGCATTCTTTATATTTGACGAGCAGCGCGTTGTCGGTTCGGGTGCATGGGTAAAAGCATTTCTGAAAATCGCCAAGTTTAATGAATGGATTCTACTATCCGCGACCCCAGGAGACACATGGGAGGATTATATTCCTGTCTTCGTAGCAAACGGCTTTTACAAAAACCGTACAGCTTTCAAAGAAGAGCACATGGTCATGACCTGGGTGAATGGAAAGTATCCGAAAGTAGACAGATATTTGGGAGTGGGACGACTCATCCGGCTTCGTAATCGCATTCTTGTGGATATGGATTTTAAGCGGGAAACCTGTTCGCACCATGAGGATGTCTATGTCAGTTATGATGTTGCAAAGTATAAAGAGACAAGCCGTCTTCGCTGGAATCCATATAAAAACGAGCCAATTGTCAATGCTGGGGAGCTCTGCTATGTATGGCGACGCATCGTAAACGAGGATGAGTCCAGACAAATCGCTCTAATGGAACTGTTTGAGAAGCATCCTAAAATGATTGTCTTCTACAATTTCGACTATGAACTTGATATTCTGAAAAATCTCTACTATGGAGAAAATGTTGAGATTGCAGAATGGAACGGTCACAAGCATCAACCGATTCCAACTTATGACAGTTGGGTGTATCTGGTTCAGTATACTGCCGGAGCCGAAGGATGGAACTGCATTAGTACGGATACCATTGTGTTTTACTCGCAGAACTACTCCTACAAAATTATGAAGCAATCAGCAGGACGAACTGACCGCTTAAATACACCGTTCAAAGATTTGTATTACTACCATCTGAAGTCCCGTTCCGGCATTGATTTGGCTATCAGTAGAGCATTGAGCGAGAAACGGAATTTCAACGAAACCAAGTATGTCGGCAGCTATAAACCCAAAGCTGCCTGAGAAAGGAAAAAAGATGATAACAATTGATGTCGCGGAGTATTGCTCTGCTTGCATGGACTTCGATCCAGATGTTCAACGACCGCAAAAAGCATACGGAATGAGTGAAGAGATCGTCATATCCGACACGGTCATTCGATGCTCAAATCGAAATCGGTGCAAAAACATTGAGCGATACCTGAGAAAGAAGGTGACGAACGATGGCGTTGGCAAGACTGACGAAGCAATGCCATGAATGTCCTTTTGTCGAGACCTGTGAGCACAAGGAAATGGAAGCATTGGGATATTTACCAGAATCGATTATGGCAGATGTCAAAGTCCCGGTTACTGCTGATATAGCAGCTCCCATTTTGAGAGAAACTGTAAGCCGTGTAGTAGACGGCAAAGTCGTAACAATGTATAAGGACGAGTTGGAGAAGATCCTTTATAAAGATTTATATTCTCATCTCGGACTTCAGTTTGGAGGATGAATATGCATAACAATACCAACAATTCAGACAGAATGAATACTATCGCTTATAAAATCGGGCAGGCTATCGCGCTGGTAGCTTGTCTTTGTGTTTCTGCCATCGTCATTGCTTTAACTGTGAAGTGCATCCTGTGGATTTTGTAAGGAGTTTTTGCAGATGAATGAAGAAAAGGAAGTCTATTTTGACCAGTATTGCAAATCTTGCAAATACCACGGTCTTGAAGAGTCCAAAGACCCGTGCAATGACTGTCTCGCAGAACCCAGCAATACAAATTCCCACAAACCGATGAACTATGAAAGCAAAAACAATTCTTGATGCCGAGAAAAAGGATGCGATTGATATTGCAACGGAACTTTGCTATAGCGAAGAAGTCAAGAGAAAAATTGCACAGGCAAAATCTGTTTACGAAATTGGTCGCATCCTTAAACAAGCACGGCTCGATCAAGAGTGATATTTCTGAAAGGAGAAAAGAAACATGAATCTTGAGGAGTTCAGAAAGGCACTTTCGTCAGATGCTACTGAAGAGAATGCACAACTGAAAAGACAGTTGTCAGACCTTCAGACTGAATACCATGAAAAGCTTTCAAAACTCGAAAATGAAAACGATTCACTTAAAGAAAGTTGTCGGGTTTTATGCAATCGATGCTTTACTCTTACGAGAGGTGTTACTTGTCTATTTTGTGGTCTCGATTACCCCTGCCCTCATATGCCGGGGCTTGAGGAACAGGTGGCTATGGCTCATAAATTGAGAAAGGAGATCGAAAAAAATGGCTAATGGGTATCGTAATGCTCTTGTTCAGCAAATAAAAGACGCAGGTCAAGAACTTATCAACCGAGCTGAATCGATGGTGCATCCCGAAAATGATTTAATCACTGATTTTTCCATAGTAATCCATTTCGAGCAGCATGAGGTACCTACAATCGACTACACAACCAGCGTGATAAACAAAGTTGCTTGCGATCGGGTTATCTATCAGAAAGGAGAATCCAATGTCTCAAAAATATGATGAATATCTGGAAAAACACAGGCAAGCTGTAAAAAAGGCTTATCAGTGGATTGCTGCTTATATTCCAGAACTGACAGATGTTGAGGCGACTCGAAATATTGAGTTCCATGATATGTCGAAGAATACGCCAGATGAGTACACGCCTTATGACAACTATTTCTATGGGGAGCAAACCCCAGCAATCATCGAGGCGTTTAACCGGGCATGGCTTATGCATATCCACCGAAACCCCCATCATTGGCAGTATTGGGTCTTAATCAACGACGAACCTAAAGAAGGAACTATCCTTATCGAAATGCCGTATCCATACATTATTGAGATGATCTGTGACTGGTGGGCATTCAGTTGGATTAAAGGTGACCTTTCCGAAATGTTTGCCTGGTATAAAGACCATGCTGATTATATTAAGTTACACAATAACACTCGTTCGATTGTAGAAGAAATTCTGGAAATAATTCGGACGAAGCTTACGGAGGTAGAAAATGCTGAAAATTGAAAACACCGAGGTTATTGGCTGGGAACACGCCATTCGTGGTATGAGGAACCCTAAGAACTCGTGGGTGAAGAGTGATAGTGGTGTTTGCGCCACGCATGGTCCAGCTCATTGCGCAGATTGTGTATACACTGATTGCCACGCTGACGATGTCGAGATTGGTACAAAATATATTCTCGGTCCTAACGACCTCAACCTCATGACTACCCTTCGCAACGCAGGCACAGACCATCGTAAGTTCATGCGGATGATTACGGTCTATCTTGACATCACCGCCCCGCTGTATTGGTGGAAGGAGTTCGATACTTACAAGGTTGGTACAGTTGCCAATTCCTGTTCCACGATGCATAAGATTGCGGATAAGGAGTTTACGCTGGCGGATTTTAGTTGCGAGCATCTGGATCGCGAACCTTATCATCGCAACTGGATCGAGAGCGTAATCGTCGATGAAGATATCACTTCGCCACACAAGGTATGGATGACACCATTTGATGTTCTTAGATGCACGATCGAGATGCTAAACGCATATCGTGAAAACTACCTTGAAACCAAGGATAAACAGGATTGGTGGCAGATGATCCAGCTTCTCCCGAGCTCTTACAACCAGCGCCGGACAGTTATGCTAAACTACGAGGTTCTGGCGAACATCTATAAGTCCCGTCGGAACCACAAGCTCGACGAGTGGCATACGTTCTGTGACTGGATTGAGAGTCTGCCTTATTCTGAGCTTATTACTGGTAAGGAGGAAAAAGCAGATGTTTGATGCCGGAGTAAAAGAAACCTTATGTACTCGATGCGCTCATCGGGAAGTATGCATCTATAAGCAGGACTACCTTGATATCATCAAAGCAGTTGAAAACGCGGCTATAACCCGGGATACACCCGATGGAAAAATCACATCAAAGAAAGTGATTCATTATGACTTCATCAGTGGGATATCTGTTGGTTGTAAGTACCATCAAAACTGGACGGAAACCTATCGTTCCGGAGAAGCAATTCTTTGAAACTGCACGAAAAATACACCCCCTATTATGAAAGGAGGTAACGCACAATGAATTATTTTCTGGCAGTTAATGATCGGCAACTCGGCACTTGTTTGAGAATGCTGTTTGCTGAGAAACTTCAACCTGCTGTCCAAACCGTGTTGAACGAAAAGGGCAAGATTGAGTTTCATATCAGCATCGCAGCAGATCAGGAAGTGTTCGAAGAGCTGAACGAGCGCTACAAGATCATGATTTCGTAAGTTACTCGATTTCGAAGGTAAAGGGGCCGTAACAAGCCCTTTTACTTTTGTTATATTTATGGTAAAATACTACGAGGAGGCGATGTCAATGAAAGTTAAATCCAGAATGTCCTGTCCGGTTCGAAGAAAAGACGGCACATGGACAACTGTTATCAAAGAATTTGAAGAAGATATTCCGGATCTCGGACGAGAAGAGCTTATCTGCAACAAATGCGGACGCCCTGATTATCCGAAATGCAAGGAAACGGTTTGTGAAGCCTGGAAATACCACAAATCAAAAAAATAACATTTTATGTAAGAGCTGAGGTTAAACCTTGGCTCTTATTTTTTGTGTAAAGGAGAAAACAATGCTTGCCAGAGAAGCGACAAAAGCGGATATTCAGGCTGTTTGTGACCGCCTTCGGGAAGCTAAGGAACAACGTCAGCTTGATATTCAAATAAACCAGGCTATTGCACTGGTGAATCGTAATCACAGGAGGAAAAAATATGACGCCGAACGACTATCAGCAGGCAGCTCTTCGCACTGCTCCAAAAGATTTACCGCCTGACCGGCTTCTGCTCAATGGCTTAATGGGTCTGAACGGAGAAGCCGGCGAAGCAATTGATATTTTGAAAAAGCATCTGTTTCAGGGGCACGAACTGGACACTGCACATATGGCTAAAGAGCTTGGAGATGTGGCTTGGTATCTCGCTGTAAGTGCAAACGCCATTGGGTATGACCTTGAAACCATCATGCAGATGAATATGGACAAACTGAAAGCCAGGTATCCGGATGGTTTCGACGCTGAACACAGTCTGCATCGCAATCAGGATGATATTTAAGGAGGGTTTTCTATGAATGAACAATTCGGAGAAAAGGTAAAAGCTATTTTTGATAGTATTACCGTTCTTCAGGCAAAAGATAGTGACTTGAAACGAGATAACGCCAACATCAACGGTGACTCCCCTATGGGGGCTATGCTGCAATATGGTGCCAACACCGCCAAGGAGTACAATCTGGAGTATTTGATTAAACCTGCAATTGCAGAACTTCACCGCGATGGATGGATTCATATACACGACCTTGACTTCTATGCGTGGACGACGACCTGCACGCAGATTGAGCTTCAAAAGCTTTTCAAGGACGGATTCAATACCGGTCACGGCCATCTGAGAGCTCCAAAAAGCATTGGCTCGTATGCTGCTCTGGCTGCTATTGCCATTCAGTCTAATCAAAATGACCAGCATGGCGGACAGAGTGTTGTGGACTTCGATTACGCAATGGCCGATGGTGTCCGTTATACCTATCAAAAGTACCTGAAAGAGGGTTACGCGATTTGCGAACGCCTCAATGACCTAAAAGACAAAGCATGGATTCTCGACTATGCTATGGAAAAGACTACTCGTGATACTTATCAGGCTATGGAGGGGTTCATTCATAATCTGAATACCATGCATTCCCGTGCCGGCGCTCAAGTTCCATTCAGCTCTATTAACTATGGCACTGATACTTCTTGGGAAGGGCGTCTTGCTATTGAGCAGCTTCTACTTGCTACAGAAGCAGGACTCGGTCATGGCGAAACACCTATCTTCCCGATTCAGATTTTCCGTGTCAAAGAGGGAATCAACTATAATCCCGATGACCCAAACTATGACCTGTTCAAACTGGCGATGAAGGTCAGTGCAAAGCGTCTGTTTCCTAACTTCGCTTTTATTGACGCACCTTTCAATCTCCAGTATTACAAGCCCGGTCATCCTGAAACGGAGGTTGCCTACATGGGCTGCCGTACTCGTGTAATGGGTAATGTTTATGACCCGTCTCGTGAGATCGCTCCCGGCAGAGGTAATCTGAGTTTCACTTCTATCAATCTTCCGAGGCTTGCTATTGTGGTCGATGGCGATATTCCTCAGTTTTTCAAACTGCTTGACGGAATGCTCGACAAAACCATGCAGCAGCTTCTCGATCGATATGAGATTCAAGCGTCAAGAGTAGTTAGAAACTTTCCGTTCCTCATGGGAGAAGGCGTATGGATGGACTCTGACAAGCTTGGGCCGGATGACGAAGTTGGAGAGGTATTGAAACACGGAACCCTCTCTATTGGTTTCTGTGGGCTTGCAGAGTGTCTTGTGGCTTTGACAGGGCATCATCATGGTGAAGATGAAGCATCCCAGGAACTCGGCTTACGCATTGTCGGTTATATTCGGAACTATTGTGATGAGAAAAGCAAGCAGTTTGGTATGAATGTAACCTGTCTTGCTACTCCTGCTGAAAGCTTAGCCGGACGCTTACTTAGAGCTGACCGAAAAGAATTTGGTATTATTAAGGGAGTTACCGATCGTGACTACTACACTAACAGTTTTCATGTTCCGGTCTATTATCATCTCCCGGCTCTTAAGAAGATCGACATTGAAGCTCCATACCATGCTCTTACCAATGCCGGTCATATTTCCTATGTAGAACTGGACGGTGATCCGACCAAAAACCTGGCTGCTTTTGAGCGTGTTGTAAGACACATGAAAGAAGCTGGCATCGGTTACGGAAGCATCAATCATCCTGTAGACCGAGATCCTATCTGCGGCTATAACGGAATTATCAACGATACTTGCCCCTGCTGCGGACGGAGCGAAGCCGATGGAGTTCCATTCGAACGCATTCGCCGTATTACTGGATATTTGGTCGGAACTCTTGATAAGTGGAATGACGCTAAGCGTGCGGAGGAGCGAGATCGTGTCAAGCATGAAGTTGATTCGAATTTCGGGGATTGAGCCGGAGTCCATTGTCGATGGAGAAGGCATCCGATATGTGATATTTACACAGGGTTGTCCTCATCATTGCCCCGGCTGTCATAATCCTCAAACTCACCCGTTCGGTGGCGGAAAACTCGTGTCGATCGAAGATATACTCGATGATATTTCAAAAAGAAAAAATTGGATAGACGGCATCACCCTTTCCGGAGGTGAACCATTCTGTCATATTTACCAGTGTGCTCTGATCGCTGAAAAAGCTCATGAAATGGGGCTTAGCGTTTGGTGCTACACTGGTTATCTTTTTGAAGACTTGTACAGGCAAGGCATCGAGCTTCTGAAACATATTGATGTGCTTGTTGACGGCCCGTTCGTACAGGCTGAAAAATCGTTGGATCTTGACTTCAGAGGAAGCCGTAATCAGCGAGTCATTGATATTCCGGAAAGCTTGAAAGAAGGCGTAGCGATCTTGAAACAAACTTAGAAGAAAGGAGTATCTGCATCATGGCGAACACTACTAATCCTCGACGAAATGCCGAAGGATATCCTGACCCGACCGCTTACGAAGCCCTCAAGAATATTGATCGTGAAGAAGACGAAAGATTTCATAGACTGCTGCATACACTGTTTTACTTGTGTGAGTTGGCTGACTTCGAGATCGAAGGTCGGATAATTCTGGTTGATAAACGGAACGGACGGGTTTGGAGATGAGAGAAATGAGTCCGTACATACTTGAAAATTGTGTAAATTATAGCCCACTTTTGTTTGACGGATTCGGGCGAAAGCCCACTTTCGAAAAATTTTTTGAGCGTGTACGGACAATTTTCTTGAAAAAAGCCCAGAAAAAGTGGGCAAAAGCCCGGTTTTGAAAACCAAAAGTGGGCAGAAAAATTCGGAGGCATTTTCTGAAAATGGCACTTTTTAGGCGTTTTTTGCCCCAAAATGGCCGATTTGCGCCGATTTGAAATTTTTCTTGTGAAAAAAGCCCACTTTCCCACTTTTATTTC
>ENA-OYWS01000049-OYWS01000049.1-human-gut-metagenome-genome-assembly--contig:-NODE-49-length-59207-cov-9.269610_pt1 | contig 59207 bp, 54 predicted proteins | sample MGYA00244813_ERZ653402 | MGnify/ENA primary metagenome ERZ653402 (study PRJEB26926, sample SAMN06165021) | human gut metagenome | biome: ENVO:00009003; feature: ENVO:2100002; material: ENVO:00002003...
ACGAGATCATGCCTAGTCTCGTGGGCTCGGAGATGTGTATAAGAGACAGCTCGGTATCCTGCGGGATATACCCCGATATCGACGAAAAGTACACGTCGTTCGCAATGTACTTCGAGTACAGCTCGGAGAACTCCAGCGCGAACTCCTTCGCCTGCTCAGCCGCGGCTGAATCGGTCAACGGAAGCCCGCAGCTATACGCGCCGTTTTCGTCCCGGAGCGTCTCCAGCGGCTTCCCGGAGCCGTCGGAGAACTCCACCTCCGGCGGGTACATCAGCCCGGTAACTGCGTAGCTGTCCATCTGCGGGGCGCTCGTCAGGTACTCCCCGAACTCCGCCGCTTCCGGAATTTCAGCCGTTTCGTGCTCCGACCAGCTTGACAGCTCCACGCCGTTTATTTTCGCCGTGCAGCCCGTCGGAAGGCTCAGCCTTACGCTCTCGTTCTGCACCAGCTGAACGCCGTAGACCCGCTCCACGCCGTATATCTCGAATCCGTAAAGCTCGTCCGCGCCGGTCTGGGCAAGCCTTGCGAACGCCGCAGGCTCCCCGCCGCACAGCACCGTGTACACCGGATTTTCCTTCGTGCTCTCCTTGATATTCTTCTTCAGCGTGAACTCCCCGGTGAACCGCTCGGAAAGCTGCCGCCGCGCCGCTCCCTCGCCCTCGTAGGGGGAGATATCGCCCTCGATACCGCTGTAAAGCAGACCGAGGTTTCCGGAGTTCAGCTCCTCCGCCACCGCGTCAATGGTGTGGTAGATCTGGCACGCCTCGTAGTGCTGGAGGAACTCCCACAGCTTCCCCAGCCCCACAACTGCCGCCGACAGCGCCGCCGCAAGCAGCACAAAATAAATCGAGTAGAACACGACCGTTCCGGTGCTGCGCGTCCTCCCTGAGTAATGTTCGCCCTTCACTGCTGCTCACCGCCCTTCACGAGTATCGCGGTGCACATCTTGCGGAGTCCGATGAGGCTTGCGTTCTGGTTTATCATCTCGCCGTTGTATATCATGCTGGTGGACGAGCCGCCGTCCAGATTAGCGGCGTTGACCGCTCCGAAATCCAGCATAACGTCCCGGACGTCCGCCAGGCTCGCGCCGATGCTGTTGGACTGCCTTCCGTCTATCGTCAGCAGGAGCATCGCGCCGTCCGCCCGCTGACCTATCGCCGTGCGCGGATTCAGCCCGCTGCCGTCGCCTAGAGCCTCCACCGGTTCGCCGTTGACGATGAGGATAGGCCCGAATTTCACCGCGTCCCGCACGCCCATGTCGACCGCCTCCTGCACGGTCATCCTGCCGACTACGAGCTTGTTGTCGCAGGTTATGCCGATGGTGTCCCAGGTGTAGTACATCGGAGTTCCCCACAGCACCTCCCCCTGCGACATCACTATGCCCCAGGGTTCGCCGCCGGTCATGTGGCCGGGGCGGTCGTCGAAGCCGCCGCCGTTTATCGCGCCGACTATATTATCGTAGGAATCGTATATCTCCGGGAGAGTCTTGCCATGCTCCTCAAGCCCGAATTTCCCCGAAATGCCCACGAACACCCTGGAGGGGTCGTATACTACCATCATCTTGCCCTTGAACGTGGAGCCGCTGACGTCGATAATGTCTATCCCGTCGCCGTCGGGGTCGATGTCCGGGTCGGAGCTTGCGGCTTCCTTGATGTCAGCCGGGGCGGGTATCTTCACAAGACCCGGGTCGGTGATGTCGTCGGTCTCCTGGATAGCGTTCTGCGCCGCTATCAGCTCCACCTGCTCGTTTGACAGGAAGATGTTCGGCACCCACTTTATCGCGCTGGTCTCCCGGCAGGATATCACGAACAGGTTCCGCGCCGTTTCCGACGGACCCTTCTCCATGACGTACACCACGCCCAGCAGCGCCGCCAGCACCGCAAGTATCACGGTCAGCAGCACCAGCAGAATCCTACGGATAACGCAGGCGGCGCGGCTCTTCTTTTTCTTCTTGAACCGCGGCTTGCTGCGCGGTCTCTCCTCTGAAACTATGTTGTCGGTCAAGCGTAGGCTCCTTTCAGTCTGCATAGACCCAGTCGCGCTGTATTCCGAAGCTGACGAAGAACAGCGCTGTATCCACGATTATTTTTATAACGGTCTGCCATACGCTGGCTCCGCCGCCGAAAATCATCGCAATCCCGTTCACGCAGAGGTACGACGCAATGAGCTGGCACGCCGCAAGCGTGTAGTACCTCACGGCGGCGCGCCTGATGTTCTTCCCGGAGCGGAACCCCCCGCTCCTGTTCACAAGGAAATTCACCAGGGAGGATACCACCCGGGCGCCCGCTGTGGCGGTGAGTATCCGCAGCTCCGTGCTGCTGAAAAGCGGAGCAGTCAGAAGATTTATCAGCGTGAACAGCCCGATGTCGATGAGCGAGCAAATCCCGGAGCTGAGCATAAACCGGAATATCACGGCGTATATCTTGATGGAATCCCTCAGCGGGTGGAAATGCGAACCGCTGTTCTTGTCGTTGTAGATGGTCTGTATCCTGACCTCGTCGAACGGAAGCCCCAGCCGCTTCATCTCAAGCAGCATGTTGGTCTCGTACTCGAACCGCTCGCCGCTGAGCTTCGCAAGCGCCGGAAGATAGCTTATGGGAAGCGCCCTCAGCCCGGTCTGGGTGTCGGTTATCCTGATTCCGCAGAGCGCCCGGAACACGAACCGCGTGCAGTTGTTTCCGAACCGGCTGCGGGGCGGGACGTCGTCCCCGGTGAAATCCCTGGCTCCCAGCACTGCCCTGCCGGACTGCTCCATTTTTTCGGCGCAGCGCAGAATGTCCTCCGGGGAGTGCTGACCGTCGTCGTCGGTGGTGACGACCCCGCAGCATTCCGGCATGTGCTCCAGGATATACGCGAATCCGGTCTTTAGTCCGCGGCCCTTTCCGCGGTTCACGTCATGGTGAAGCAGAGTACACTGCGGCATCTCCGCAAGAGCGGCAAATATCGGGGAGCACTCCGGGCGGCTGCCGTCGTCGACGATTATCAGCCGTTCGAATCCGGCGGAGATAAGGCTCCGTACCACCTCGATTATACGCTCTGTCGGGTTGTATGTAGGTATCAGCACGGGAACATTCACGGCTATTTTCACCCCTTTTTCGAGGAAATCGTATATTTTCTGACAATTCTGTCAAATCTATTATAGCACGCCTGACCGCCTTTGTAAACTCATTTCACGGTATTGTAACCATTTTGTAACATTGCAAATGTCTCGCAGGCGGCTACTGCGAGTTTTATCCTCTGCATATAAAACAACCGGAACCGAGAAAATGTTGCATTTTTAAATAAGGTCACCTCTAAAAAAAATTCCTCTGTAACAGGTAGTCATTGGTAACAGAGGAAAAGTTTCAGATGATTTAATTTGTTTTCTCATTTTCACGGCGCTGAGCCTCCTGCTTTGAGAACACGCAGCCGCAGTAGTTCTGTCGGTACAGCCCGTACTCCCTGGAAAGCTCGATGGAGCGCAGGTAGCCGCCCTTTTTCTTGAAGTCGGATGGCAGCAGCTTCACAGGGTATAGCTCAGAAAGCTCCGCGCCTATCTCGTTGAGCTTGGCGGCGTTTTTCATCGGGCTTATCGACAGCGTAGAGCAGAAGTAGTCGAAGCCGTGCTCCGCCGCGTACTGCGCCGACCTCTCCAGCCGCAGACGGTAGCACACGAAGCAGCGCTCGCCGCCCTCCGGGAGGGACTCCATGCCCTTCACCGCCGAGTAGAATTCCTCCGGGCGGTACTCCGGCACCACCACCTCGGCGGGGTGCTTCATCGGAAGCTCCATTACCAGGCGGCGCAGCTCCTCAACGCGCTTGTGGAACTCCTCCTCCGGGGAGATGTTCGGATTGTAGTACAGCAACGTTATCCGGAAGTACTGCGCCAGGTACTCCAGGCAGTAGCTCGAGCAGGGAGCGCAGCAGCTGTGAAGCAGCAGCTTGGGAGCTTCTCCCTCCGGGATAGCGGCGATTATGGATTCCAGCATTTTCTGGTAGTTTGGTTTCTGCATTGCGGCTCCTTTTCAGTCGGACTGCTTTTCGGGGGTGCTGCGCTCGAAATTCACGATGAATATACCCAGGCACACCAGCGCCAGCGCGCCGGCGGAGCGCAGACTGAACGCCTGCTCGGTCTCGCCGAGGAGCAGAGCCGAGAGCAGCACTCCGCACACCGGATTGAGGAATCCAAACACGGCGACCCGGCTCACCGGGTTATGCTTGAGCAGCACCGCCCACAGGCTGTAAGCCGCCGCCGAAACGAACGACAGCCACATCAGCGTGCCGAATCCGGCGCCGGTGAAGCTCCACTGCTCGGAGGCTCCGCCCATCAGCAGTCCGAGGAGGGAAAGCACTATGCCGCCGAAAACGAATTGCAGCGATGACATCATAACGGGGTCGGCGCCCTCTCCGGTGAATCTCTTGATCAAAATGGTCGACCCGGCGTAGCTGAGTACGGTCATGAAGATGAACCCCTCGCCGTTCCAGGCGAACCCGGACATATCCCCGCCGAGGTTTATCAGGATAATTCCAGCGAAGCCGAGAATGCAGCCTGCGAGCTTCTTCCAGGTCATTTTCTCCATGCGGAACACCAGGGTAGTCAGGATTATCACGACGAACGCCCCGGAGCCGTTTATTATCGAGGATTTCACCCCGGTGCAGCTGGCAAGCCCGAGGTAGAAGAAAAAGTACTGCAAGATGGTCTGGAACAGGCTGAGCAGCATTACTCTGCGCCAGTCTGCGGCGCGCCTGCCCTTTTCCGGGAGCAGGGGTCTTTTCTGCGCGAGGCTCCCGGCGAGCCAGGCGAGAACTCCGGCGATTATGAACCTCACCCCGGCGAAAAGTATCTTGGCTCCGGCGCCGCTGTCGGCTATGCCGAACTGCCCGTATCCTATCTTTATCATCGGGAACGCACTGCCCCATAACGCGCAGGATATAAACGCAAGCAGCACGACCGCCCATATTCTGTTAAGGTATCTGGCCATTTTGTCACTTCCCTTTTTTTCAACATTTCAACATTAAACATTATAGTACTATTTTTGAGTTATGTCAACCGGGGAAGGTTTTAGCGCGAAACTTCCGGTTGCATTTTTGGGGTTTTTGTTATATAATATGTGTATCAAAACCAAATCAGGAGGTAACACCATGACCGTATTATTAGTAAACGGCAGCCCGCACGAGCACGGCTGCACCGACACCGCGCTGAAGCACACAGCTTCCGTGCTTGAGGAGCAGGGGGTACATACCGAGATATTCTGGATAGGCAACAAGCCGATATCCGGCTGTATCGGCTGCGGAGCCTGCAAGAAGGGTCTGGGCAAGTGCTGTATCGACGACGTTGTGAATGAGTTCGTACTCAAAGCGGCAGAGGCTGACGGGTACATTTTCGGTTCTCCGGTGCACTACGCAGCTATCGGCGGAGCTATGGGCGCGTTCATGGACAGGGCGTTCTACTCTGGCGGGAAGAGCATGGCGTTCAAGCCGGCTGCGGGAGTCGTAAGCTGCCGCAGGGGCGGAGCCTCCGCAGCGTTCGACCAGCTCAACAAGTACTTCACCATCAATAACATGCCGGTGGTAGGTTCGCAGTACTGGAATCAGGTTCACGGAAACCTGCCGGAGCAGGTGCTTCAGGACGCGGAGGGTCTCCAGACGCTTTCCACGCTTGCGAAGAACATGGCGTGGCTGCTGAAATGCATTGAGGCGGGAAAGAACGCGGGAATTGCCTGTCCGGTTCCGGAGAAGGTTATCCGGACTAATTTCATCAGGTAAAAACTATAATTTACATAAAACAACCTCTAAAAACCGACAAAATTTCAGACAAATAGAGGTATTGAGCATAATCGGTCAAATCTTGACCCGTAGGCAAAGCTTTGGAACAGAAACTTTGCCTTGATCGTTACCTTTTCCGTTTCTGCAAGGTCATTCTTGAATTTCCGGACCGTCTTTGCGTCAGGGACTTTATCGCAAAGGTTTATTCCCGGAAATCTCATAAAGCTCATTCTGTCTGATCGTCTGAAAGGTTATACAGCCGCTGCAATACCAGTATCCTGAGCATCATTACCACGTCATACGGCTCACTTTTCTTCTTTTTCATAGGAGTTTTTAGAGGTTGCCATAATGTAGATGCGCTATATCTTGTGCCGCAGCCTCTGGTTAGCTCTATATAACTGTATTTTTCACGAAAAAAACACAAAAAACCCTTGACAAAACAATTCAGTTGTGATATAATTTAATCAAGGAAATCAAGAATAATTCCTAATTTAAAATTCATTAAAATCAAATCAACGGAGGTAAATCATTATGAAATTTGTATGTCCTGTATGCGGCTATGTTTACGAAGGCGACGCAGCTCCTGAGAAGTGCCCGCAGTGCGGCGTTCCCGGCTCCAAGTTCACTGTTATCGATGACAACGGCAGCAAGCTGGTTTTCGCTGACGAGCATAAGATCGGCGTTGGCAAGCTCGAGGGCGTTCCCGAGGAGATCGTTGAGGGTCTGCGCGCTAACTTCACCGGCGAGTGCACAGAGGTCGGCATGTACCTTGCAATGGCAAGAGCCGCTCACCGCGAGGGCTATCCCGAGGTAGGTCTCTACTACGAGAAGGCTGCATGGGAAGAGGCAGAGCACGCTGCAAAGTTCGCTGAGCTTCTCGGCGAGGTAGTTTCTCCTTCCACCAAGGAGAACCTCACAAAGCGCGTAGAAGCTGAGCACGGCGCTACCGCAGGCAAGCTTGACCTTGCAAAGAAGGCAAAGGCTCTCAACCTCGACGCTATCCACGACACCGTTCACGAAATGGCAAAGGACGAGGCAAGACACGGAAAGGCTTTCGAGGGTCTTCTCAACAGATACTTCAAGTGATCCAAGAAACCGCCTGAATAAAGGCTTCACAGGGGCAGTCGCAGAAATGCGGCTGCCCTTTTTGATTTATTTCAACAGGCGGAAAACATGAAATTTTGGAAGCAGGTTACAGCGACTTGAAAATCAAAAAGGGGCTGAACTCAGCCCCTTATAATTATAGGGCAATACCGCGTACAAAATCCAATAAATGGTCTTGGTGCGGTGTTGCCATAGGTCTTATCTTTTCCACGCAGCCCGTACAGTCATCTTGTCGTAGGTATCGCGAACGGAGATTATCTTCAACAGCACGATGACGAATACCGCAGCGCAGCCGAGGGTCACGGGAATGCTTCTGGAAGTCAGCAGGATAATTCCGAACGCCGTTGAGTATGTGAGTATCAGGCGGTAGAAATGCGGATTAACCTTGAACACAAAAGAAAACAACAGATAGGTGAGCGCCAGCGTCAGCACCGGAAGCATATTCGGAGCAAGCCCGAGCAACACTCCGAATGAGACCGCGATTCCCTTTCCTCCGTCGAATTTATGCCAGATGGGGAAGATATGCCCGAGCGCCGGAGCAGACATCACAAGCACCAGTCCAAGCGGAGTTCCGCCGCTTACCCTGATGTACAGAAACACCGGCAGGAATCCTTTCAGCAGGTCGCATACGAGGGTCAGCGCACCGCACCAGAATCCGCCGTAGGTGTATGCATTGTAGGTGCCGGGGTTGCTGTCGGGTGTGTCAACGGTGACGTCCTTTCCGCAGAACAGATTTGAAAAATAGCGTGCGAAAAGCAGACTTCCCGTGAAATATCCAAACAATATGAAACCGATCGTCGTGAGCATTTTATCTTCTCCTTTCATAAGAATCTGAGAGACTTTGAGTCTTTACACTTCTTTAATAATATTGTACTATAACCCGGCTTTTTATACAAAGGACAAAACGGTTAATTAGTCCAAAAAAATACCCTCCGCACGACATTTTTCACATAAGAGCAAAAAGATGAGTAAATCAGAGCCGGGCGGCTCATTGCTGAACCGCCCGGGATAAGGGTCAGATAACGTTGTATTCCTTGAGTATCTTCTCTATATCAGTGTCCTTTATCTTGCCGAGGAGCTTCTTTACAACCAGTTCCTGGGCGAGATTCATCTTCATGTCGGTAGCCTTCTTGCCGTCGCGGAGCTTAACTGTAGCGTCAAGCAGGGCGCGGATATCGAACACGCTTCCCCATACCTCGGGTACGCCGCGGTCGACGTTGAGCAGGGTGTAGACTGCTTCCATACCGGTGCGCATGGAGTACTCAGTGGTGAAGATGGTGTCGCGGGGAAGTTCAGCGAACTGTCCGAGGAATGCGAAGTTTACAGCGCCGTCCGGAACTACTTTCGGTCTGTCTTCGATCGCACGCGGCATGAAGAACGCGTCGATATATGGCATCATTACCGGAACTGTATTTGCGGAATGCTCTGCCATGTTCTCGATCTCATTCTCGGGAACTCCGAGGTGATACAGCCACTCCATGCAGATCTCCTTGCCGGTGCACTCGCGCATGGGTTTCTTGATATAGTCGCCGGGCTTGTCGCTGAACAGCGCGTATACCCACACGAGGCAGTGATCCTTGGGCTGCTCGCGGAACTGCGGCTGGCGGTTGATCGTCCAGCTCAGCAGCCAGGAGGAATCCTTGACGGTGACGATGCCGCCGGTGACTACCTTACCGGTGAACGGGTCGCGCTTGCAGATCTTCTTGATATAGGGGATTATTCGCTGATCCAGGGTTTCAACGGTGGCGCTCATCCAGTTGCAGAGCTCAGGATTTCCGCAGAACTTGTCGGGGTTGCCGAACGCGGGATCCTGCGCGGCGATCTTACGCCACATATCCCAGCCGCCGCCTGCCCTGATCTCCGGGCGGAATTCAGCGGGCTTGTTCTGGCTGCCCATCGTGGAATTCTCGACGCAGCCGCCGTTTGTGATGAACACAAGATCGTTTTCGGTGAGGTCTATGCTTTCCTCCTGACCGTCACGGATAACGTCGATGCGGGTCGCGAGCTTGCGCTCAGGCTTGCAGTCGAACTGTACGTTCACGACCTTAACGCCGAAGTGGAACTGTACGCCGAAGCTCTCGAGGTACTTTATCATCGGCAGGATCATGGACTCATACTGGTTGTACTTGGTGAAGCGGAGCGCCTTGAAATCCGGCAGACCGCCGATGTGGTGGATATAGCGCTGAATATAGCGTTTCATCTCAAGAGCGCTGTGCCAGTTCTCAAACGCGAACATCGTGCGCCAGTAGAGCCAGAAGTTGGAGTTCAGCACCTCGTCATCGAAGAAATCGGTTATCTTCTTGTCCTGGAGATCCTCCTCAGGGGTGAAGAACAGCTTCATGATCTCCATTGCGCCCTTGTCAGAGATGTCGAACTTGCCGTCGGTGTGGGCGTCCTCGCCGCGGTTTACGGTCGCACGGCAGAGGGAGTAGTTCGGGTCCTCCTTGTTGAGCCAGTAGTACTCGTCGAGGACGGATACGCCTTCTGTTTCGATGGAAGGAATGGAGTGGAACAGATCCCACATTACCTCAAAGTGGTTGTCCATCTCACGGCCGCCGCGCATTACATAGCCGACGTCCTCGTACTTCCAGCCGTCGCAGGCGCCGCCCGCGAGCTTCTCCTTCTCGAGAATGTGGACGTGTTCGCCCTTCATCTGACCGTCGCGAACGAGATAGCACGCAGCAGTCAGTGCAGCAAGACCGCTTCCTATAATATACGCGGACTTATTGTCAACGCCCGCAGGCTTCTTAGGTCTTGCAAATGCTTCGTAGTTACCGCTTGAGTAGTACATATGATATCCTCCTTGAAAATACCCTTTCGGGCGGTGGTTCCTTGTTGTGATTATATTTTAACTCATAATCGGTAAATATACAATAAACAGAATCGCCGCCGTGTTCAGTTTTTCATCACGGCGGCAAAGGTGTATAATTTTTTATCAAACCTGCTGGAATGATAAAACTACGAAATGCTGAAACGCTCCAGCGCGGCTGAGACATTCCCGTGCATAAGCGTGGACAGGCGGTCGATTATCTGCTTAGGATCCTCCTTCATATCGTTCTTGACCCAGTCGAGCATTACTCCGACGAACGCGTACTTATAAAAATTCGCGATGAATTCCTTGTCGTCCTCCCGGACGTTCAGATCCTTGGAGCATTCGTTCACTACGCCTATCAGGAGATCGTAAGTCAGCTTGTAGAGGTACAGCTCCACCTGCTCGCGGCTCACTGAGCGGTAGACATTGATTATAAACGGCTTATTCTCCTGCACCGCTTCGAAAATCTGGAGGAATCCCTGCTGCCAGGTGTCGTAGGTTTTTTTGCCCTCCAGCGCCTTTTTGGCGTCCTCGGCGCAGGACCACTCCACCAGGTCGTAAATATCCTTGAAGTGGTAGTAGAAGGTCATGCGGTTAATCCCGCAGTCCTCGGTTATGTCGTTTATTGTTATCTTGCTCAGCGGCTTTTTCAGCAGGAGGTTTTTCAGCGAAGCCTCCAGAGCGCGTTTAGTTACCTGTGACATTTCAGCACCTCCGGGTCTTTATGGTAGTATTATACCAGTTCCCGGGTAAAAAATCAAGGGAACCTCTAAAAACCGGTGTGAAAAGCAAAAATGGGCAGGGTGTGCCAGATTCTAGGAAAGCCGACGAAGTAAGGCTGTATGCCTTACGAGGAGGTTTGACGACGAAGATGGCGCGCACTGCACATTTTTGCTCACATGAGGTTTTTAGAGGTGACCTCAAGTGAAAATGTCGTGAAGAAGTGAGGGACGATTTACTTCTTCTTTTTCCTGACAATAACCGCCGCTGCAGCTCCTGCCGCAACTACTGCTGCGCCAATTCCGATTCCGGCTGCTGCCGGGAATCCGCCCTTATTCTCGGAATCACCCTGCTCCGCGCCGCTCTGCTCGCCAGTTGTCTGACCCGCCTGCTCCGCGCTCTGAGCCTCTCCAGTTACGCCGGAAGGCTCCTGCGCTGCGGAATGCTCCCGCTGAGCCGCTGTGTAAACTTCCATTCCGGTGACTTCCGCGCCGTCTACATTATAAGTGCCGTCGGTCACTGTAACATTCAGATGATGCTCGCCGTTCTCAAGACCCTTCAGCATGAAATTGACCTCGCGCATTCCAGTGCTCGGAACAGTATACGCGGCTTTCTCGCCGCCGTCAAGCGTGTAGGTCACGGACGCGTCCTTTCCGCCGCCGGTGATGGCAATTCCTGTTCCGGTGAAATCCACCGCGAACGAACAGCCAGCCTTCGCCGAGGACAGCGTACGCTTGTAATTCTTGAAGCTGGACATTGTGTTGTGATTCCACTCGCCGGTGTAATCAAACATCAGATCAGTATTGTCGAAGCGTGTGATGTAGGTCTCCGCGCCCTCAGCCGGAGCTATCACGAGATTGTCAAACCCGTTGCGGTCATAGGACGAGAAGAACGCCGCACGGCCAGCGCCAAGGAAACTTCCCTCTGCTGTGTAGTCGCACACCTGCTCGCCGTTTATCCAGCACTTAACGTTGTTGTCGACCGCCTCTATCTTCAGCTCCACAGGCGCGGAGGTGTCCGCTGTGCTCTTTCCACTCCGGAGGACGTCGCTGTTTTCCCACAGGCTCCAGTCACCGCTCTGCGTGAGTTTGAGCCAGTAGCCGCTCGCTCCCGCATGACCCTGAATGTAGCGCAGACCAACGCCGGTGTAATTCCCCGCCGCATTGTCTGAATCGGCAAATATCACCTTCGCAGAAACTCTGTAGTTATACCAGCGGTCGTCGCCGAAATTCGTGGTCGGGTCAGGAGTCCAGCCCCACTCGTTCGCCTTCTCAGCGGCGGTTATCTGCTGAACCAGAACGCCGTCGTTTACCTCGAACGCTCCGCCCTCGTCGGTCGTGTAGCGCGGGGCGTTTCCGCGGGAGGCAAGGAAATCATCGCCGTAACCGGCATAGCTGAAATCGTCGCTGTACGGAAGCTCCAGAATAGTGCGCTCAGATCTTTCCGGGTTCTTGTACTCCGTCTCCGGAAGGTCGATCGTAGAAACTGTAAGTATAGAATAGGGCTTCACAGTTACGGAGTAGGTGTACTTCCCGCCGTTTTCCTCCGGTGTAACGCTGCCGATATTCTTAAAGTAGTTCTCGTTATACGCGCCGCCGTCAGGTCCTCTTGTTTCCCAGAGGTGGACTTCGCTCCCGGCGTTGGCAAGCTCCGATACCTCAAACTCGTAGGTCAGCGGCTCGGCGGTGGTGTTTGTGATGACCGTCGAATAATCCGACTTGTCGGGACTGCACGTGGTCATGTAGCTGTACTTTGCGTCAACCATCGCGTGGCCGTCGCCGCCGGGAACTCCGTCAGCGTAGCAGGCGCCGTCAACGAAGCTCCAGCCCTTATCCATAAACTGCGTGAACTGAAGCATGGTATAGAATCCGCTGTCAAGCGTGTAGTAACCGCTCCACGGGTCGCAGGCGTTGATGAACTGCTTCTGGCAGTAGCACACGCCGTCATAGTACGCGGCAACCACCGGCTGGAACTGGCACAGCGTCATGCCGCCCTGCGGATACATTGAAATGTAGCGGTTGGCGATGTCCAGCGCGCCGTTAATCCCGGTCAGACCGGAATTGCCCTCGTCAAACCGCCACGCGCCCTCGGAGTACGCCATCGGAGAGCTTCCCTCGCTGAACCACAGCTCCTTGCCGTACTCCCGTGCAAGTTCCTGCGCATGGTCGGTGGAGCTGCTGGTGTAGTGGCTTCCGAGAACGTCGATGTTGTCGGAAAGCGTGGCGTCGCCGTCGCGAAGCCCCTTGAGGACCTCAGCCGCCGCCTGCCAGGTGCAGACCTCCTCGCCGGCAACTATTTTAATAGCGGAATAGTCGTAGCGGGAATCTGGCTCGCTCTTGAGGTGCTGCGACAGGTACACTATCCAGCCGTTGTCGCGGCCGCGCTCGTTCTGGGTCGCGGAAACGTAGTCGAACTTGATGCCGTAGGTGTCGTACGCCGCGTCGAGCGTGTTCTTATACCACTTGTAGCGCGCCGCGTAAACGTCGTCGGAATCGGAGATCCAGCGTGGTTCGCTCCACCACAGCATGTCAAGCGTGAGATCCGGGTTTATCGTCTTTGCGTCCGCTGCGAGCTGATAGCCTGCGCCCCTTGTGACATCGGCGGTCTCGTCCGCGCTGCGCATTACGGAAGGCTCCGTACCGGAGGAGGAATTGATATCCGAGCCCATTTCGAGCTTCAGGTGTGCGACCTCAAGACCATTTTTTCCAAAGATGTAGTTCATTATCTCCCAGTAAGCGTCCGGGTTTTCCGCCTTGTAGTCGAGAAGCAGGCGTGAGGAGTTGTTTCCGCTCACCATTCCTACTCCGCGGTAAAGCATGTTTTCGAGGGTGTTGGCATTGCCGCCGTTTATCACTATGTTCAAAGGATCCGCCTCCGTTTCCGCCGTCTCCGCACACGCGGGAAGTATTACTGAATTTGCCGCTGTGACCGCGCATAAAGCCGCCGCAGCCATTTTTTTAATATCCATTTCAATGCTCCTTTCGATGAGTTTGCAATTCATCTGTTGATTCAAGTATAGCGCAGCGGGAGCATTTTTTCAAGATTAAATATTTGCCGTATCCTTAAAATATGAACATCACAGCATTCTTGTTCTGCGGTACTCTGTCGGGGTGGTTCCCTCGTATCTCCGGAACACCACGCCGAAATAGGTAGGGTCGCGGTATCCGGTAAGCTCCGCGATCTCCGCCACGCTCCGTCCGGTGGAGCTGAGCAGCCGCTTTGCCTCTGATATCCGCTTGCGTGCGAGGTACTCCATCGGCCGCATTCCCGTCTGCCCACGGAATATCCGGCAGAAATGCTGAAGCGACACCCCGGTTATCCCCGCGAGCTGATCAAGCGTGATATCCTCGCTGAAATGCCGTTCGATGAACTCCACCGCGCGGTCTGACTGACCTCCCGGGCGCTTTGCGCCGCCGAGAAGCACCGAGCGCGCCTCCAGAATATATTCGTACACAAGCAGGGAGCAGCGCTCACCGCCGTTCAGCGGGTCTGACGCTGCGGAAAGCAGTCTTGCAAAGATCCCATCGCATCCGGAAAGCTCCGCGCCGCTGCGCTCGTTCCAGTCTCCAAATCCGAGATTCGTCATAAGCTCGCGAATGCAGGCTCCGCGGAAAACCACCCAGGCGGTCTCCCACATGCCCTGCTGCGGGTAGTACTCGTGCGGGACTCCCGGAGCGACGAGAAATATGCTCCCCGGAATTTGCGGGAGCTTCCTGCCGTCTATCTCAAGCACCCCCGCTCCGCTTCTGGTATATAAAATCTGGTAGGATACCAGTCCGGAACTTCGAACCACGTGGTACTCCGGGTCGGAGATACCCACGCCGGAAACATAGAACGGAAGCTTCATCTGAGCGCCGAGCACCGGGTAAATGCTGTTGTTCATATCATCACCTCATCAATATTTTAGCATTTCAACGGTTGGTTGTCAACCGGTATCCTCTTTGCGGCTGAAATTTTGCAGTATCTTCCCTGATTCTATAAAAATTCTTTCAATATCATGGAGCAAATTGTGAAAATCGTGAAACACACTTGCAATTTGAGAAAAAATGTTGTATAATATAGCTTGTGTAAACCATTACATAAGTTCAGACCAATGGAAACCCGGGCTGAAAATGTAATACGCCACGTAAGATACATAAGCTATGTAAGCAACATACGCAACGAAATTAAGGAGAAATCTATGAAGCACAGAAAAATTTTAAGCATACTGCTTGCGGCTGCGACAGCGGTCAGCGTTGCAGGCTGCTCCAAGAATGAAACCAGCGGTTCTGAAAGCAGCGCTCCGGACGACAGCAGCTCCCCCGCGGGCGAGCCGACAGCCTCCAACATGTCCGCAAACGGCTGGGAATTCAACCAGGTAGCGATAGGCGGCGGCGGATTCGTCAGCGGCGTTTTTGCGACCAGCCAAGAAGGACTCTACTACGCCCGCACCGACGTCGGCGGCGCGTACCGCTACAATAAGGACACACAGCTTTGGGAGTCCATGTCCTACGGCATAAGCGAGGAGGACCAGGGATTCCTCGGCATCGCTGGCCTCGCCTACGGCGACAAGGATCCGAACCGCGTGTACCTCCTCGCGGGGACCAGCTACCTCAGCGGCGGAAGAACGGCGCTGTTAATCTCCAATGACTACGGCAGCACCTTCACCCGCACTGAGCTCACCGACTACATAAGGGTAGACGGCAACGGAATGGGACGAGGCAACGGCGAACGCCTTGCGGTCGACCCCAAGAACAGCGACATCGTATACGCCGCGGGAATGAGCAGCGGCGGTCTGATAAAGTCCACCGACGGCGGTCAGACCTTCAGCTACCTCGACCTCGGCACCGATACCAACACCAATAACAACAGCGGCATCTGCAGCATCCTCATCGACCCGCAGTCCGGCGATGATTCCTCCTGCTCCACGATCTACGCCGCCATCTCCCGCAAGGGCGACTACAACCTCTACAAATCCACCGACGCCGGCGCTACGTGGGCTCCCGTTGAGGACGCCCCGAAGGGTCTGATGGTCCAGCGCATGAAGTACAACGGCGACGGAAAGATCGTGCTGACATACGCTTCCACCGAGGGTCCGTGGAACAATCCCCGCGGCAACGGCGGTATCCGCCTGCTGAACATCGCGGACGATTCCGTTTCCGATATCACACCTGAAAAGAACGGCTACGGCGACGTTGTTATCGACCCAGCCAACCCCGACAGAATGGTGGCAGTGACCGAGAACGTATACGACCAGCAGGCAAACGGCACATTCGGCGACGACTTCTACGTTACCACCGACGGCGGCAAGACCTGGAAGAACATCAACCTTGATATGACGATGTCCGGCGGCGATGTAAGCTGGCACAACGAGTCCTCCATGCACTGGTGCAGCTCCCTCGCTATCGACCCGCACAACACCGGAAAGATCATGGTGGTTTCCGGCAACGGTATCTTCTCCTGCGACAACATCTGGGACGATCACCCCGCGTTCTACTTCTTCGCAGAGGGCATTGAAGAGACTGTTCCCTACGAGCTTGTCAGCATTCCCGGCGGCGAGCTTGTGACGGTCGTTGGGGACTACGACGGATTCACGCAGGATGACGCTGCCGAGTTCGGAACGCGCCACAGCAGCAACGCTGGCTCCATGACCGGGCTTGCGGTCGCCGCCGCCAACACCGACGTGTGGGTAAAGGCTGCGAACTCCGAAACTGGCAACGACTTCTGGTACTCCGAGGACCGCGGCGTTACCTGGAGCAACAAGGTAACTGCTCCGGTAAGCGGTCAGAACGGCCACGGCGGCTCCGTTGCGATCTCCGCTGACGGCTCGACATTCTACTGGGCTCCGGACAACATGGCGTTCGTGTTCTGGTCTGACGACAAGGGCAAGACCTGGAACCAGTCCAAGGGTGGAATGTCCACAAAGCGCCTTATCGCCGACCCCGTAAACCCTGACTACCTCTACGCAGCAAGCGGCAGCACCTTCTACTACAGCGAAGACCGCGGCAAGACCTTCACCGCAAACAGCGATCTTTCCGTGTTCACATCAACAAGACCGGTAGTAGAGGCGGGCGTTGAGGGCAAGATCTACTACCCTGCAATGGGACTTCAGGTCTCCACCGACCACGGCAAGACCTTCACGCATCTCTCCACGGTTTCCAACTGCCAGATGGTAGGTCTTGGCAGAGGCAAGAACGACGGCGACCCTGCCGTTATCTACATCTGGGGTCAGCCGACCTCCGACGATCCGGTAGGTCTCTACTGGTCCACCGACGAGGGCGCAACATGGAGTCGTATCAACGACGACAACCACCAATTCGGCGGAACCGGAAACGGCAAGTTCGTCTACGGCGACTGGAACAAGTACGGCAGAGTTTACATGAGCACTCTCGGTCTGGGCGTTGTTTACGGCGACCTTATCGAGGAATGATCAGAATAAACGTCAATCCACCGGCATGACCGGTGGATTTAGACCGTTGAAAAAGTCCCTAAAGTGACTTTTCCGCCGAACATCCCAGCCGCGCGCATGTCTTGGCGGCTTTGCTGCCAAACCAGCGTAAGACCGAAGGTCGTCGCCTAGACACTTGCTGGGATAGAAGTATTTTTTGACCCGGCAAAGGCGGGGGATTTTTGCGTTTTAGTTTTATATGAACAAAACCTCCGCTTTTCGGCGGAGGTTTGTTTTAATTTAACCCGTGCTTTACGCGGTCTGCTTCCTCGGCGCGCTTGGCGTTGTTGAAGCGGTCAAGCGTACCAACAAGGTATCCCGTGATCCGCCTGATACGCTCAAACGGCTGGTCGTTGAAATGGTATGTCGCGTTGACGTACTCTCCGTCGACGTCAAAGTCGATGGCGGTTATGTTGCGGTTCGGGTTTTTTTTCAGCGCGGCTTCCGTGTAATAGTCGATTTCCTGCTGGGGGAGCGTGCCTCCGGTAACGTTGATTTTCATGAGTATCACCTCTTATCTGTAACAATAGTATATCACTATATCTTGCGTTTGTCAACCGGTTTTTGTACAATATCTCTGTATTTCTTTCCGGATTGCAGCCAGTAAACAACTACGAATCCCACAACCGTGCACAGCATTCCGGCGGCAGTCTGGACGGCTCCGGCGCCGTGTGGGAGCAGTTCCCGAAGCGAGCCGAGCATGAACCCGAGTATCACGAGGTAAGTTCCGCGGGGGTGGAGGCCGAGAAGCCTCTCAAGCACCTTAGCTGTCAGGAATACGCCGACTGCGGCTCCTGCCGCAAGCGGAACAAGAGCCAACAGCTCAAATTCTCCGAGCTTTTCCATAACATCATCGTAAATCCCGAGCATAAGCAGAAAGTGCGACGCGCTTATCCCCGGGAGCACCAGCGCCGCCGCAAGCAGAAGTCCACCGAGAAACTGCATTATCACCGCAGCGAATCCGGAGGTGTCAGGCGAGAATATCCTTTCGGGGAGCATTGAGATCAACATTACAACTCCGACCCCGGCGAGGATAAGCGCAGTGGATCCGGCGGTAAGCTTCCTGATCTCAGCCTTGCGGAAAATCATGGGAATCCCGCCCGCGACCGCCCCGAGAAACAGGAACCTCAGCGGAACTTCCACCGGGGTAGTCAGCAGGAAAGTTATCAGCCTTGCTATGAGAAGTGCCCCGGCGCAGGCTCCGATGGCGAATTTCAGGAGCAGCAGGAGATTTTTCCTCGGTTCGGAGAAGGCGCGGCTGACCGCCGTTATCAGGTCGTCGTAGATTCCGAGGATCATCGCCGCGCTTCCGCCGCTGACGCCGGGAATGGTCATTGCGCCGCCAACCGCAAGCCCGCTCAGAATTGTCTTTAACGTATTCATAAATGCTCCTTTCGCTTAATCGCGTATTCTATATATTATAGTATGTCCGGGGTTGATTAAGAACCTCGTTTTCCGATTGAAATTTCCGTGGAAATGTTCTATAATCTTTATGAATGGAGGGATAAAATGAGAAGATCAGACAGGGAGATCACAGACGAACAGGAGCTGCTTCAGGTAATATCCGAATGCGACGTATGCCGTCTTGCGCTGAACGACGAGGAAGTGCCGTATATCCTGCCGCTGAATTTCGGCGAGGAGGTCAGCGGCGGAAGGCTTTATCTGTACTTCCACGGCGCGGCAGAGGGCAGGAAGTACGACCTGATTAGCCGCGATCCGCAGACCGCGTTCGAAATGGACTGCTCCCACAGGATAGTACTGGACGAGAGCAGGGGATACTGCACGATGGAGTACCGCAGCATAATAGGCAGGGGAGTACTGACCGAGGTTCCGGAGGAGGAGAAACTCCACGCACTGACGCTGATAATGAGGCACTACCACCCTGAGCATACGGGTTTTAACCCCGCCGCCATACCCAGGACCCGGGTGCTGAAGCTGGAGGTCACATCTATGACCGGTAAGCGCCGTATGACTTCAGCAAAATAATTTCTCCGCAAATAAAAAAAATTTCAAAAAGGACTTGCAATTTCTGTGATTATGTGGTATACTTGATTAGTATGATATCACTTGTACATAAATGTACATATTTATATGGAGGAATATTAACCAATGGGTATTTTCGAAATAATCAGCGCAATAGTTCTTATAATTGCATGCGTGTTTATCGTTATCGTTGTTCTTATGCAGGACACCAAGACTCAGATGTCTCAGACCATCTCCGGCAACACCGGCGATAACTACTTCGGAAAGAATTCCGGCAGAACCAAGGAAGCTCAGCTCAACAAGGCTATGATCACGGCGGCGATCATATTCTTCATTCTTGCGATGGTTGTTAATATTGCAAATGCTTACTTCGGCGGTTCCAAGTCTGACGACACATCAAGCTCCGTTACTTCTTCCGTTGTTTCCGAGGTTTCCACCTCCGATGGAACCGCTGAGGATTCCGGCACTGCTGAGTCAGGCGCGGCAGGAAGCACGGCTGAGACCTCCGGAACAGCTCAGGCTGGCGAATCGTATGCTGAAAGCACAGCTTCCACTGCTGAACAGTAAAAAAACGGGACAGGCATTACCGCCTGTCCTTTTTGTTAATAACAGGTGAGTTCGTGGATAAAATATAGTAAACCGATGAGAAAGGATAAAAATGAACAAGCTGAAAATATCAATACTGCTCATGCTTTACGACGCAGGCGAAAAGGGACTGACCGACAAGCAGATCGCCGACCGTCTGGATATCAATAAAAAGGGATTCAAGAAGCTGGAGACCGCGCTTTCCGAAATGAAACAGCACAACGACATTGCCTACAAGAAGGGCATGTGCTGGATAAAGCACCCGGAGCAGTTCTTCAAGGCGGAGGTCACCCGGGTAACGCCGAAATCCGGTTTTATCAGGCAGCTTGGAGATATGCCGGTCGAGTATTTCGTGCGCGGCCGCGACCTCATGGGGTCTATTCCCGGAGATATCGTGCTTGCAAAGCAGACCGCCGAAGCTGACGAGCGATTCTCCGCCGAGGCAGTTGTGGTTTCCGTGCTGGAGGCGAACAATGGACTTCAGACCGGAGTTATCGTCGCTGAGGGCAACAAGCTGATGGTTCTTCCGGATAAGCTCTGCAATGACCCGCTCGTTATTGCGAAGGTGTCCAAAGCGGCTGCTATGCATGTCGGCGATAAGGTAGTTTTCTCAATAAAGAAGCGCGGCGAGCGCCACATGGATCATACCGTCAACATCGTGGATGTGTTCGGCTCCAGCGATACAGCGAAGGCAGGCGCGGACGCCTACATGCTGTCCAACAATCTGCACGTGAACTTTCCGGACGATGTGCTGTACGAGGCTTCCAAACTTGACATCGACGAGCCGGACCCCGACGAGGTGCTCCGCCGACTGGATCTCCGGGGAGAGCCGATTTTCACCATCGACGGTGCGGACACCAAGGACATCGACGACGCGGTGAGCATCGCAAAGACCGATCGCTGCTACAAACTGGGAGTGCATATAGCGGACGTTTCACACTACGTTACAAAGGGCAGCAAGCTCGACGAGGAGGCGTTCTACCGCGGAACCTCGATCTACTACGCCGACCAGGTGGTCCCCATGCTGCCGCGCCAGCTTTCAAACGGAATATGCTCGCTGAATCCGCAGGTGGACAGACTGGCGTTTTCCTGCCTGATGGACGTCGGGTTTGACGGAAAGCTGCTGAGCTACCGCTTCGAGAAATCCGTTATCAGGAGCCGCGTAAAAGGCGTTTATTCCGAGGTCAACAAGATAATCGACGGCACCGCCGACGACGAAATAAAGACGAAATACGCCCGGGTGATCGACCGTATCCCGATAATGAAGGAACTCGCGGATATCCTTGTAAAGAACCGCGTCGACCGGGGCGCTCCCGAGATAGACACCTCAGAGACCAAGATAATCACTGATGAAAACGGCGTGTGCATTGACGTTAAGCCGCGCACCACCGGAATTGCAGAGGGGATCATCGAGGAGTTCATGCTGATGGCGAACAAATCGGCGGCGGCTCTTGCGATGAAGGAGAAAATACCGTTCGTTTACCGTGTGCACGAGGCTCCGACGACGGAGAAGCTCGACCAGCTGCGGGAAACGCTGACCGCGCTGGGGATAAATCCCGGTGCGCTCGGGGCGAACGCTCCCGCCTCCGAGCTTGCGCGGATACTACGCGAGAACAAGGACAGCGACCGCGCGATGGTGATTAACAGGATAGTCCTGCGCACGATGATGAAGGCGCGCTACAGCGAGGAGCCCCTCGGACATTACGGCCTGGTAATGCCGGAGTACGCGCATTTCACCTCGCCTATACGCCGCTACGCCGACCTCTCGATACACCGCATACTGACCGACTATGTGTACTCCCTTGACCACGAGAAGCTGTGCAGGAAGTACACTGCGTTCTCTGCTTCTGCGGCGCTCCAGGCGAGCAACACGGAGCTTTCAGCGGTACGCTGCGAGCGCGAGTGCGAGAATTTCTACATGGCTGAGTACATGAAGAACCACGTCAACGAGGAGTTTGACGGAATGATTTCCGGTGTCAGCGCGGGCGGCGTGTACGTCGTACTGCCTAACACCATCGAGGGTATGGTGTCGGCTGCGACCATGCCCATGGGCGACTACGAGGTACAGCACGGCGTTATCCTCACCGGAGCGATCGACGGCAGCGTATATACTGTTGGCGACAAGGTTCGCGTGAAGTGCGTCAGCGTGAACGTCAACGGCGGGTTCATCGACTTTGAGTTCGTTGGAAATCCCGGAAAACCTGCGAAGTCTGAAAAGGCTGATTCTTAATAGTAAATCCCCGGAGTTCTGCTCCGGGGATAATTCTATAAATAAAAAGAATCCACCGGTCATGCCGGTGGATTCAGCTTGTAGAAAAAGTGTCTTTTGCCCCAGCTTCTGGCGGGGGATAATCTGTTTATTAGCCCTTAACAGCGCCAAGAGCAACGCCCTTAACGATGAACTTGGAGAGGAACAGATAAACGATAACAACCGGAATGATGGATAACAGGATCATCATGTAAACTTCACCCAGGTCGCCGTTCTGAGAGTTGAGCTTAGAACGAAGAATGGACATCATGATAGGAAGCGTCCACTTATTCGGGGAGTCGATGATCAGAGCCGGAGTAAAGAAGTTGTTCCAGGAAGCAACGAACGCGAAGATAAGCTGTACTGCAAACGCAGGCTTCAGCATAGGTATCGCGATAGCATTGAACGTTCTGAACTCGTTGGAACCGTCAACACGGGCAGCCTCAATTACCTCAAGCGGCATGGAGCTTTCGATGTATTGCTTCATGTAGAAGAATACAGCCGGAGCAGCGATAGCCGGAATGATCAGCGGCCAGTAGGTATCGTTCAGGTGAACTGCGTTAACAAGCTGTACGAAACCTGCTGCGGAAACCTGTGTCGGGATCATCATTACAGCCAGAATGAATGTAAAGATGAACTTCTTTCCCTTGAAGTCGTAAACATGAATGCCGTACGCGGTCATTGCAGAGAAGTACGTTGTGAGCAGCGCACTGAGAGCCGCAATGATAAAGCTGTTTAAAAGTCCCTGGGGAAGTGTGAACAGCGCGGTATCCGTGATAGCAGTCACGAAGTTATCGCCAAAGTGAGTGCTCGGCAGAAGCGTGAAGCCAGCCTGCAGCTCGAACTTGTCTCTGGTCGCGTTGATGATAAGTAAGTAGAAGGAGAAAAGCGAAAGTACGGTTACGAAAACAAGAAAGATATAAGCGAGCGTTCTTGAGAAGAAAAGAGAAGCTCTGTAGCTCTTGTTTTCATCTCTCTTTGCAGTTGCTGTATTTGCCATTACTTAGCAGCCCCCTTTACTTTCTTAGCCTTCTTGGGCTTGTCGCCTGTGTTGATCATAGACTTGAATACGATCATGCTGAGCGCGCCGGTGATTATGAAGATAACTACCGAAATTGCTCCGCCAAGACCGTAGTTCTTACTGCCCTGACCGATTACGCGGTTGAGATACATGATCAATGTCATACACGACATTTGCGGCTTACCTGAACCACTCGTGATGATCTGCGGTACATCGAACATCTGGAGACCGCCGATAAGAGATGTGATTGCTACATAAAGCAGGATAGGCATAAGCAGCGGAAGCGTGATCTTGAAGAACACCTGACCGGAGGTTGCGCCGTCGATGGAAGCCGCCTCGAAAAGACTCTGGTCGATACCCATGATACCAGCCATCAGCAGGATCGTGGTATTACCGAACCACATAAGGAAGTTGATGAAAGCAATGATGCTTCGTGTCGCCATAGGGTCGAGGAAGAAGTCAAACGTGGAGTTCGTCATTGACATGATGATCTGATTAACAGGTCCGACATTGGAGAACAGTGTGTAGAACAGCATTGAGAATGCAGACGCCATTACAAGGTTAGGCATGTAGATGACAGTCTTGAAGAATGTCTGTCCCTTAACGTTCAGTCTTGCACTCGTGAAGATGACCGCCAGAAGCAGTGAGAACACCAGCTGAGGAACCGCACCGAGGATCCACATGAACATTGTGTTCCATGTGTAGCTCAGGATACTGATTTTTCCGTTGCTGGAAGGGGTAAACAGCTTAACGTAGTTATCAAATCCAACGAAATTGGGTCCGATATGGTTAAGACCGTCCATGTAGTTTTCAAAGAAACTGTTGTAGAATGTGCTGAACAGCGGTATAAGCTGGCACAAAATGAAAACGATAATGAAGGGTGCGATAAATATATAGCCCCACTTCGCGTAACTGATAGACTTGTGCTTATTATCCATTCCTTGATCCTCTCCTCATTTTTCCTAGCAAAAAAGAGGTGAAGCAAGACTGCCCCGCCTCTTTTTCAGGAACTAGTTAATTTGCATTATCTGAGATGCAATTACGGAGTAACGATTGCCGGATACTTATCGTTAACGTAGGTGTAGAAGTTAGCAAGAGCTTCTTCCTTGGTGATCTTGCCAGTGAAGTAGTCGAGCATATACTCAGGAAGCTTCTCGGAGAGGAGCTGGTCATACTGAGTCTTGTTCTCGAACTTGATGTTCTTAGCAAGCTCAACGAAGATAGCAGTATCGTTCTGGCCGCCGAGGAATGCGTTACCATAGTTCGGATCTTCAGCGAACTTCTGGTTTACATTGGTGTTGTTGGTGAACTGGTTCTCGTTCTCAACAAGCTTGGTGCAGATGTCCTCGTTAGCGGTGAATGCGTTGAATACGTCTGCGAGCATCTCGGGGTTATCAGAGCCCTCTGCTGCGAGCAGCCATGTGCCGCCCCAGAAGTAAGCCTGCGGACCCTGGATAATAGCCCAGTCGCCGGGGCAGCCCTTATCGGGATCCTGTGCGTTGCCCATGGAGAAGTTGTAGTACCAAGCAGGACCGAAGAAGCACATTGTCTTGCCGTCCTTGAACATCTGAGCGTTCTTCTCATCGGACCATACGCCGCCGGTCAGAGTGTACTCGTTCTGAACGAAGTCGTAAGCCTGGTCGATCCACTGGTTGAATACATCGTCGATAACGAGGTTGTTATCAGCGTCTACCCAAGCGGAAGAAGCGTTGTTGGAGAAGGTTCTGAAGGTCTCAACATAGGAAGCGGTCATGTAGTAACCGAGCTCCTTAGCCTGCTTAGCAACTTCGTTGAACTTTGTCCAGTCGGAGAGCTTAGCCTGAACCTCAGCGGGCTCGGAAGTACCGAGAACAGCCTCTGCGATGGAGCGTCTGTAGATCAGAGCAGCAGGGCAGCACTGGAAGGAAACACCCTTGAGCTGACCGTTTCTTGTATCGGTAGCTGCGTCTACGGTGTACTTGTACTCAGTGTCGAGTGCGGAAACGCCGATCTTGGAAACGTCCATTGTGTAGTCGGAGTTTACATACTTGATGATGTAGTCAGCCTCTGCAAGGAACATATCAACCTTGTCGTCAGCAGCTGCGGAAGCCTGAGCCTGGAGAGCAGCGTCGAGCTTATCCTGGTAAACGCCATCGTCAGAAGGATTGATTACCCAGTTAACGGTGATTCCCTCAGGAACGGTGTAGTACTTCTCGAAGAAGCCCTTGAACTCTTCGTTCCAAGCGTAGATGTTGAATACCTTGCCTTCGCTCTCGCTTACGGTGATACCGGTACCAGCAGTCTTAGCGGAATCATCAGCCTCAGCAGCGGGTGCGCTGGACTCCTCAGCAACGGAGCTGGACTCGTCAGCAGGTGTGCTGGAATCAGCAGCAGAGCTGTCAGCAGCGGAGCTGGAATCAGCCGGTGTGCTGGAGCTTGTTGTGTTGCTGGAGCAGCCAGCAAAGGACAGAACTGCAGCAGATGCGAGCAGAGCTGCTAAAATTCTTTTCTTCATAGATTTTTCCTCCCAAAATAGGTTTCATTTTGTTCCCGAGGGAACTGAATTAATCATCAAGGTTCTCGGGTAATTATACTCTGTCTGAAGCGTTTCAATCACCGCCCCTTGATTACATTTGTAAGTTTATCATAAATCATTTCATTTTTCAACCCCTTTTTTAGAACTTTTTGAACAGAAAAAATGGGAAAACGTTTTCAATTTTCACCTCTTGTTCATATTCACAATACAAAGGCATGAATTGTTGATTTCAGTTTATTTTTTTTGTTAACTAAATTTATCCGCTAGTTAATGCGATTTCCTTGACGTTCATGCTTTGTTGTTACTTTGCTGTTACCGAATTTGTAACCGTTTTGTAACCGCTTTGTAATCATTCATTTGTGCAAATCGCCGAAAAATCAGTAAAACCGCAGTGTAAACGATATCATCGCAATTTTCCTGTATTTCCTATTACAATCACGCTCGCGGGTGTTCCCTGTTCCATTTATCGCCCACTCCGCTTTCACATCAATTACACACTATTTATGCATTTTCGACAATCCGCCGATTTTCATGTTAAAAACAAAATGTCCCCGCAGCCGTAGCCGCAGGGACATATAAATTCAGTTATCAGACGGGGTGAACCTTGTTGGTCTTGTCAGCATGGTCAGCGTCGATGCCTACCTGTCTGTCGCGGCGCTTCTCGAAGAACTTCGGAGCAACCTTCGGGAACATTGCGTAAGTGAGCACATCCTCAACGGAAGCGTTCTCAACGTACTGCTTGACCTCTTCCTTCATTGTGTCGAACTCGGGCTTGAGAAGGTCAGCAGGGCGGCAGGTGATGGGCTCCTCTGCGCCGAGGATCTTCTTCTGGAACTCAGGATCGATTGCGACAGGAGTCTTGCCGTATTCGCCCTTAACGAGACCCTTGAACTCCTTGGTAACAGTCTTGTAGCGCTCGCCTGTAATTACGTTGAACACAGCCTGAGTACCAACGATCTGAGAGGTAGGTGTAACGAGGGGCGGGAAGCCGGAATCCTTACGAACACGCGGAACTTCCTGAAGAACAGCCTCGAGCTGATCAGCCTTGCCAGCCTGCTTAAGCTGAGACAGCAGGTTGGAGAGCATTCCGCCCGGAACCTGATAGATCAGCGCGTTGGTATTAGTAGCCAGCATGGAGGGATCCAGCAGGCCGTTGTCGATGTACTTTTTGCGGAGCTTCATGAAATAGTCACGGATAGAGTTCAGCTTCACGAGATCAAGACCGGTGTCATACTCTGTGCCCTGGAAGGTAGCCACGATGGACTCAGTCGGAGCGTGGGAAGTACCCAGTGCGAGCGGGGACATAGCGGTATCTACGCCGTCAACGCCTGCCTCAACAGCCTTGATGATGCACATGGAAGCAAGGCCGGAAGTATAGTGAGTGTGAAGCTGGATCGGGATCTTAACGGTAGCCTTCAGATCCTTTACAAGGCTTGCAGCCTCATAAGGAGTCAGCAGAGCCGCCATATCCTTGATGCAGATGGAATCTGCGCCGGCATTCTCGATCTGCTTAGCGTAGTTCATGTAATACTCGTGAGTGAATACCTCGCCGAGGGTGTAGGAAATAGCTACCTGAGCGTGACCCTGCTCCTTCTTGGCTGCCTTGATGGCGGTCTCGAGGTTGCGGATATCGTTCAGTGCGTCGAAGATGCGGATAATGTCGATACCATTTGCGATGGACTTCTGAACGAAGTACTCTACCAGGTCGTCAGCATAGTGACGGTAACCCAGCATGTTCTGACCTCTGAACAGCATCTGGAGCTTGGTGTTCGGCATTTCCTTTCTCAGGATACGGAGTCTCTCCCACGGATCCTCGTCCAGGAAGCGTATGCAGGAATCGAAGGTCGCGCCGCCCCAGCACTCAGCGGAGTAGAAGCCGATCTTGTCCATCTCGGAGAGGATAGGACGCATTTCGTCCATAGACATTCTTGTGGCAAGCAGGGACTGGTGCGCGTCACGAAGAACGGTTTCAGTTATCTTTAATTTTGCCATTTCTGTTCTCCTTAATAATTACGCGTTCAGTGTAGCAACAACAGCGCCGGTCTCAACAGCGTCGCCCTTGTTAACGTTAACGGAAGCAACAACGCCGTCCTTATCGGAAACGATGTCGTTCTCCATCTTCATAGCCTCGAGAACTGCGATAACGGTGCCGTTTGTAACCTTATCGCCTACCTTGACCTTAACGTCGACGATAGTGCCGTTCATAGGAGCGTTAACGGTTGCGTTGCCCTGTGCGCCAGCGGGGGCAGCAGCCTTCTTAGCGGGAGCTGCCTTCTTGGCAGCGGGAGCAGCAACAGGGGCTGCGGAGCCGTCAGCCTCGTCAACAGTTACATCGTATGCATTGCCGTTTACTGTGATGGTGTATCTTTTCATGTCAAAAACCTCTCTATGTTTTAATTAAAATACGAAATTAACGTGCTTTCTGGTGGGAGCAGCTACTCTCTTGCTGGAGCAGAGGTCAACAGCGGAAGCAACTGCCTGTTTGGTATCCTCAGCAGCGATAACGCCGTCGATCATGCCGAGGGAAGCAGCCTTGAACGGAGTGGTGTCAGCCTCTTCGCCCATGAATACCTTGACAGCCTCGGGGCTCATCGGAGCGATAACAGCCTTCTCCCATGCGTAGGAAATGTCAGCGCTGTCGAATGCAGCGTAAGCCGCGCCGATTGCCTTGCCGGTGATGAGGTTGATCTTGGTCGTGGTAGCGGAAGCGTAAACCTGAGCGAACTTAGCGGCGTCGCGTACGGAGCCTGCAAGCTCAGCAGCGCTGGAAGCCTCGAAGCCCTCGGTGTTTACAACTGTAACTACCGGAATGGAGAATACGTCAGCGAGCTGAACGAATCTTGCGATCTTAGCGCAGTCAGCAGCGGTGAGCTTTGCAGCCTTATCGGTAGCTACGAAAGCTACGGTTGCCCAGTTAACGCTTGCGAATGCGGTGTAAGCAGCGTTGCCGAACTCAGCGCCGAGCTCTACAGTGGAGTTCTTGTCAGCGAGAGCCGCAACAAGGTCAGCGCCCTTCATGGAAGCGGAAACCGCAGCGTCGTTCTCTGCGAAATCATCGTTGCCTGCGAGGGAGATGTTGTTTGCAGGAAGGATAGCAGCCAGCTTCTTAGCCTTTGCGATAGCCTCTGCGTCGTCCTTAGCAAGGATATCGGCAACGCCGGACTTAGCGGCGTTTGCAGCCTTGCCTGCGCCCTCGAGCTTGCCGTCTGGTGTGTTGAACGGAGCGTTCAGGAACAGCTCAGCCTTCTCTGTCATGATCGTAACGTCAGCCATGGAAGCGATGACGGCAGCCGCGCCTGCGCATACGCCGGTGATGACCGCGATCTGCGGAACTACGCCGGAAATAGCAGCGGAAGCCTTGATTATGTCGCCGTAGTCAGCGAGTACTTCCATACCCTCGTTGATGTCGCCGCCCTTGCTGTCGAATACTGCGACAACGGGAGCGCCGTTCTTTGCAGCGAGCTCATACAGCTTCTTGATCTTGAGAGCCGCGCTCTTGTCAACTGCGCCGCCCTTAACGGAAACGTCCTGTGCGTAAGCGTAAACAGTCGCTCCGTTTACTGTGCCGTAGCCGGATACTACGCTGCCTACAGCTCCGTCAGCCGACAGGAACTTGTCGAGCTCGTTAAAGCTGTCCTCGTCGAAGAGGGCATTCAGTTTCTTTCTTGCGTCGCTGTCAGGAACGTTCTGTTCCATCTCAGCCAGTGTCTTTGAAAACGCCATTTTTTCTCCTCCATACCTGCTATTGAGATCGGTGCAGACATAGCTGCCCCGTCTTAATTAAAATTTATCCACAATAATTATACTACATTGAATATGAAAACTCAAGCGAAAATCTGAGATTTTTGCATTTTTTATCTTATGCATTAAAACCATCGCATGAAATGGTTAAAATTTTGTCAATTTCAACAAATCTTTATAATTCTCAAATCATCGCTTGAATGCGAAAATCATTTGCCTCTCCTGTTCTGACCTTTTCCGACAGAAGCACGAAGAGAACGCAGCTCGTCCTTGGTCAGGTCGCGGTAGGCGCCGGGCTTGAGCATTCCGAGCTTCACACCGCCGATGGCGATACGGCGCAGTCTGCCGACCTCAAGTCCTACTGCGGTGCACATGCGGCGTATCTGGCGGTTTCTGCCCTCCTTGATGACGAAGCGGAGCACAGTTCTTTCCGGGGATTCGGACAGCACCTCCACCGTGCATGGGAGCGTCTTTACGCCGTCGTCAAGCTCCACGCCGGACATCAGCCGGGAAAGCTGATCCTCGTTTACCATTCCGTCAATGGTAACACGGTATGTCTTGGGAACGTGCTTCGACGGGTGCATGATGTCGTTCGCAAACTCGCCGTCGTTCGTGAAAATAAGCAGACCCTCGGAGTTGCGGTCGAGCCTTCCCACCGGGTAAACCCGCTCGGGAACGTCGGTCAGCAGGTCTGAAGCTACTTTCCTGCCCATCTCGTCCGCCATGGACGTTACGTAGCCGCGCGGTTTGTTAAGCATGATGTAGCGCTTTTCTGCGCGCTCCGCAGCTATCTCCTCGCCCTCGACGCATATCAGGTCGTTATACGGGTCAGCCTTATCTCCCAGGGAGCAGGGTCTGCCGTTGACCGTGACTACGCCGGCGGAGATCAGTTCCTCCGCCTTTCTGCGTGAGCATCTTCCGCTGTCTGCAATGATCTTCTGAATTCTAACCTTTTCCATATTTATCCTCTCTATGTACGCCCTCCCGGGCGGAATCAGCGCATCACTGCGCAATTTGTCTACACATATATTCCCAGTTTTGACAGTACCGTTTCAAAGAATCCCGGCTCGGTGTCGTCCGCCTCCACGGCTGAATCAGCCAGAAGCGGGCAGGCGCACACGACCTTCCCGTCAAGCAGGAACCTGATCTCCCCGAGCCGGTCTCCCCTGCCGACGCTCCCGTAAACGAACCCCGGGAGGTAGACTTCCCGGGCGATCCTGGTGCGCTGCTCCGGAGTGAGCGCCAGTGTGCGCGCCTGCGCGTAAACTCCAACGCTCTGACCTGTTCCCGCGACGGCGACCCTGTTCGTGCATGAAGTCTCCAGCGGGTACGCCTTCACCTTCGTGAAGCCGTAGTCCAGCATTTTGGCGTGGTCGTTCCAGTCGTCTCCGGCGTTGAGCGTTACCGCGACCAGGGTAACTCCGCCGCGCTCAGCCGCAGAAACCAGGCACCTGCGCGCGTTGTCCGTGAATCCGGTCTTGACGCCGATCGCGCCATCGTAGCGCCTGAGCATTTTGTTGGAGTTGTACAGCGTACGTTTATACGGCGGATTCCCGAACTCCACCTCCGCCGACTTACACGCCGCCACCTCGCGGAACACCTCGTTCTTCATCGCGAACGCCGCAAGTTTTGCGAGATCGCGGGCGGTGGTGTAGTGCCCATCTGCGTCAAGACCGGAGGGCGTGACGAAATGCGTGTTGGAAAGTCCCAGCTCCTGCGCCCTGGAGTTCATCAGCTCCACGAACGCGCCTATGCTTCCGCTTACCGAGACCGCCGCCGCGTTTGCCGCGTCGTTCCCCGAAGGGAGCAGTATCCCGTAAAGCAGGTCGCGCCGGGACACCCGGTCGCCCTCGCGCAGACCCATGGAAGTCCCCTCGACAAGTATCGCGAGCGGATCCACAGTGAATTCCCGGTCGAGGCCTCCGGCTTCAATGGTGAGCAGGGCGGTCATGATCTTCGTGGTGCTTGCCATCGCGCGGTGTTCGTCGGCGTTCTTTTCCCAGAGCGCCGTGCCGGTGTCCGCCTCAATGACTATCGCGCTGACCGCAGAAATGTTTTCCGGAGCCGCCACAGCCGTCACGGAGATTCCCGCGGCCGCCGCCAAAGCGGCGAGTACCGCCGTGATTCTTCTTAATTGTCGCTTCATATCTGCACCTCTCTGATGTAATTTCTTCCATCATAGGGTGCGCAGTATCAGCGGATTTTATTCAGCGTCGTCAGATTCGTCTGCGGAATCGCTGTTTTTCTTGCCGACGAGATCCTTTATCTTCCCGATAACGCCCGGAATAGCCTCTACAACGCCTTCCAGCGGGCTGGTCTTGCCTGCGCCGCCGAGCTCCAGCAGTTCAACGTCGCCGTCGGTCTTGATCACGATGAACGCCTGCGGTTTTACCGTAACGCCCGCGCCTGCTCCGCCTGCGAACTTCTCAGCCGCCTGTGTGGGAAGGTCGCTGCCGCCGGAAGCAAACCCGAACGACACCTTAGAAACCGGGATTATAGTAGTTCCATTAGGCGCGGAGATAGGATCGCCGATGATGGTGTTTACGTCCACCATCTCGCGGATCTTCTCCATTGAAACGCCGAGGATTCCTTCAATTGCATTTGACATGATAAAACTCCTTTCAAGCCTTTATATTAATGTTACTTCCTTAGCTTATCAACTGCGGCTGCCGCGTCCTTGCGGGACATGTAGTTCCTGATCAGCCTGCCTGCGACCCAGAACAGGAACGCAAGCGCCGCTATCACCGTCAGCCTTGCCGTGAAGCCGCATTCCGTGCGGGTATCCTCGCTCTGGAAATTGCAGGTCACATTGAACTTCGGGTCTTTCAGCGTAAAACAGCCGTCCAGGAACGCAAGCGCCGCTCCCGCCGCCATGTTGGTTTTTCCGAACTTTATCGCAGCGTCCGCGGCGTCGTCCCCGCCAACCGAGATATCCAGCCGGAAACCAGTGACGCGCGTCGCTTTAAGCAGCCGTTTCAGCGGCTTCCCGAGGCTGTCCCAGACCAGCTTGACCAGTGCGAAAATATCGCTGAGCATCAGCTTCTGTCTCTTGGGTTTGTCAGATTTGGGAGGCTTCCCGGATTTTCCCCGCTCCGTTTTCTGCGATTTTTGCGATTCCTGCGGTTTATTCTGCGCAGCGGACTTGCTTTCATTCAACGCCTGCGGGTCCGCAGTTCGTCCGCCGCCGGGATCTTCCGATTTCTCAAGCTCAGCCGCGGCCTTTGCGGCGGACTTCACGTCCTTCTCAGCCTTTTTGTCGCGGCGCTTCTGCTTTTTGGTTTTCGCCGGAATTCGCACCAGCGTTACGAAAAGCCAGCTTATTTTCAGCCGGAGTTCCCCGGGGTCGGAGTAGTCGAACCGCACCTTTACCGAGGTCATGAGCAGAATCAGAATGACTGCCACAACTGCCCCTGCAATTATCCAGCCCATTCCCTCACCTCCGCTCCGAACTCGCTCAATTGCTTAGTCGCTGCCGCTGAAATTCATCTCGTCGAACTCCTCAAGATCTATCTGGTCGGTGCTGTCCGGTATCGCCGGAAGCCCCTTTATATCGGTAAGCCCGAAGCACCGCAGAAAGTTCTCCGTAGTCTTGTAGGCTATCGGACGTCCCGGCAGGTCGAGTCTTCCGTACTCCTCGAGTAGATCGCGCTCCACAAGGCTGTTCACAACGCCGGAGCTGTCGACTCCGCGCACCTGCTCCACAAAACTCTTGGTGACCGGCTGGTTGTACGCCACCACAGCCAGAACCTCCATCGCCGCCTGGGACAGCGGTACCTGCCGGCGGGTCTCCAGCGCGGTTTTGATATACGGCGCAAACTGCGGCTGAGTCATCATCTGGTAGCTGTCGCCGAGCCGGTTTATCCGGAACGCGCTTCCGTTTTCCGTGTACCGGTCGTTCAGGCGGTCTATGATTTTCAGTACGGTATCCTTTTCGATCTCGCATGCCTCGGAGAGTTTCGCTGCGTCTATCGGCTCGCCGCACGCAAACAGCACGGCTTCAATTACCGCCATTCCTTCGCTGAATTTCACTGCTCCGCTCCCTCCGTTTCTGCGGGTCGTTCATCGTCGGACTTTCTCCGCAGCCTTACGCTGTTTCCGTCCTCAGATATGAATATCCTGCCCTCTTTCGAAAGCTCAAGTATCGCAAGGAATGTCGCCACGGTGCGCGACCGGGGCTGTCCCCTGTAAAGCTCGTCCATCTGCACGGTTCCGTTCCTTCGCAGGCTTTTCAGCACCGCCACAATTCCGGTGAACACCGTAACGTAGCTTTTCGCGACGATCGGGCGTATCGACCTCGGGCGGTAGCTTGCCTTCCTGCGGGTTCGCTCGTTGAGCGCGCTGTAGGCAAGCATGAGTTCCTCCGGCTGGTGTAGCTTGTGGTAAGACTTGTCGATGTCAAGCTCCATAGGTTCCCTGACGAAAACTACGTCGCCGAGGTAGCGCTTTTTCAGGCGCTCCGCCATGGTCTTGCACAAGGCGTACTCGATAAGCGCTCCCTGGAGTTCGCGTTTCATCTGCTCGGCTTCCTCCCGAGGAAGCAGCGCCGCAGACTTTATCATTATGAGCCGCGCCGCCATCTCAAGAAAATCGGAGGTGATCTCCAGGTCAGCCTCCGCCATTCTGCTGAGGTACAGCATGAACTGATCCAGCAGCACGCTTATCTCGATGTCCTGGATATTCAGCTTGTGCTTCTGTATCAGCGCGAGCAGTGCGTCCAGAGGTCCTTCGAATATCTCAAGCTTGAAGCTAAGTCCCTCCATGAGTCACCCGAGGAAGAACGAAGCCTTGTCGAGCAGCCACATGATACCGTTGCAGGCAAGTCCGAACGGAACGGAGAGCACTCCGAACATGAGCAGCGCGAAGAATACCCAGTAGATTATCTGCTGATTCTTCTGCATGAAGTAGACCGCCTTGCCCGGCAGGAAGCTCGCCAGTATGTTGAAACCGTCGAACGGAGCGATCGGCACAAGGTTGAATACCGCAAGGTAAACGTTGATCTGCGCGGTGTAGTAAAGACCGAGGGCGATGTAAGCGCCGGTGGTGGACGTGAGGTTCATAAGAACAAGCTTGTACGCTATTATCATGATATAGCTGAGCAGGATATTCGCGAGTGGACCTGCAAGGGAGGTCAGCGCCAGCGCCGCGCGGGGCTTGACCTTATTGCACCTGCGTATATCCACCGGGGTGGGCTTCGCCCAGCCTATGCGGAAGAGCATCATCATTACCGCGCCCATCACGTCGATGTGAGCGAATGGGTTCAGCGTGAGCCTTCCCTGACGTTCCGCGGTGTCGTCGCCAAGGATCTTCGCCATAAGGCCGTGGGCGCACTCGTGTATCGGGAACACCACGAAAATGATGACAAGCACCGAGAATACCGACAGAACAACGCTAACCACCTGGGATTCAGTGACGCTGCCTGAAAATAAGAGCATGAATAATTCTATAAGAGGTCCTCGAAACATAAAATCTCCTTATAACTTTAGCCTGTACACAAATATACAGTATATATTATAGCGCAGTTCAGCGGATTTTTCAAGTATCCGGACAAAAATAATTGCGCATTCCGGCGAAAAATGCCCGAATGCGCAATAATATGCGGTTTTATTGAGACGGTCAGGTCTCACTGAGCTTCCCGGGTGAAGGTGTAGGTATGCTCGGAGCCGTCTGCGCCGTTCACTGTGTAGGAGATGGTGCCGTCCTGCTCGCTGAATGTCAGTTTCAGCAGCGACTTCCCGTCGGGTGCCTTGACGTTCACACCATCGAAGGCGCGCTCATATTTGAGCGTTTCGCCGATGGCTTCCCCGCTGGTCTGTGTGAAAGTGCGGTCAGTGAGGGTCACGCGGAGCTGCGTTCCGTCCTCTGTGGTGCAGACCCAGTTCCCTTCTATCTTCGCGGTGTCTATCGAACGGCTGCATGCCGTGCAGACCATCAGAACGACCGCCGCGGCAGCAAGCGATTTAATTAATTTTCTCATGTAGATTCTCCTGTTCAAAATCATGTCCGGAGAATATTGTACCACAAAACCCGCCGTATGTCAACAGAAAACAAAAGCCCGGCGCAAAGTCCTGGCAGATGTATCGGTTTTGAACTGAATTACTCAGCAGCCTCAGCGGTAGCGGCAGCCTGTGCGGTTGCAGCAGCCTCTGCGGTGGAAGCAGCAGCGTCAGTGTTTCTCATGAATACGTACTTGTAGGTAACGTCGCCAACAGCTACGCCGTATGCTAAGATGTCGCTTTCAGCGTCGTAGGTTACGGGAAGCTCCATGCCGTCTAAATCAACGGTGATGCCATTCTCGGTTACAGTGTAGGAATAGTTGCCTTCAACACCCATAGCCAGGCTGTTGTAGGAGTTCTCGTCGATATTAACGTAGATCAGGGTATCCTCAGCGGAAACATTATTTGCAGCTGCAAAATCAGCAACGCTCATTGTATTGGTGCCATCGTTGATTGCAGCGAGAACCCAGTCGCCGTACATAGCGGAAGCGTCGAATGCGGAAGCCTCAGCGGTAGCGGGAGCAGCAACCTCAGCAGTCTGTGCAGCCTCTGCGGTAGCAGCAGCGGTGGAAGCAACCTCTGCGGTCTTTGCAGCCTCTGCGGTGGAAGCAGCGGAAGCAGTGGAAGCGTCGGAAACAGCGCTGGAGGACTCGGAAGCGGAAGAAGTGTTATTGCTGCAGCCTGCGAAAGACAGAACTGCTGCGGCAGCTACGATAGCTGCGGTGATCTTTGTGAACTTAGTCATAGTAGTTTCTCCTCAAAATCATATATCTGTTATTTGTTGTAAGTATCTGCCAAAAACAGCAAATTCACAACATGAGGAATTATAACACACAACTAGTCGCTTGTCAACTACTCCGCATATACTTTTGGCTGAAGGCACAAAGTTTCTCAACCGTTGTTTAAACTTTACTGTTCAATTTTACAAAATTATGAAATGCAACCATGTAACCGTTTACAAATTACAAACGTCACCTATTAAAGGAAACTGTTGTCAGTTTTCCGCCGGTTTCGGATTTCTTCCGCGCTTTACAACTGTCGTATATCCGTCCGCCGTGAAAGTAAGTGTGTCGTCCTGCGGCGAATAAGTCATCAGAATAACCGCGCCGTCTGTATCCCTTATCTCCGCGCCTTCATCGGTTATACGGTAGTTCAGCGTTCTGAGAACTCTGTCGCCGCTGGTAATGTCAACGCCCTGCGCCGTGAAGATCATCATCTTCTCTTGATCCTCGTCGTTCTGCGCCGCATATTCCCAGTAATCCTGACCGTTTACGCTGATGACGCTCCAGGTGCCGTATATCCAGTCGGCTATGTAGTCGACCTCTGCGGACTGCGGATATTCGCCGCGTTTGAATACGGCAAAATTGTCCGCCTCATCTATCATAGTAAGGGTGTCAGTCGACGGGTCATAGGTCAGCGTCAGGGATTTCTCTCCCCAGCTGTAATATATATCAGATCCTGCGTCCGTTATGGCATAGCTATACTCCTGCTCGATACCCACAGTTCCGTTTCTGACCAGGACTTCCTCGCTGTTGAAAATAAGCTGCGACTGCTCCGTAAGCCCGTTCGCGAACGCGTAATCCCAGTAATCCTGCCCGTTTACGCTGACGGCGCTCCATGTTCCGTAAATCCAGTCGGCTATGTACCCGCCCTGCTCCTCTGGCGCGGACGTATCCTGCGTAGCTTCCGTCTGCGCGGCGGTGGTTTCTGCCGGCTCAGGAACCGCTTCCGTCACTGGAGCTTCCTCCGGCTGCTCTGTCGGCGCTGCGCTGGTTGTGACCTCCGCCGTGGAGCTGTCGGTCTGCGAGGAGCTTTCACTCTGGCTGGAAGCATTTCCGGTGCAGCCTGCTGCGAGTACTATAGTAATAAGTACTGCGGCTGCCATGTATTTTTTCATATTATCACCCCATTGATATTGTATCACATTTCGCGCTTTTTCGCAATAGCGGAGTGATTTATTTTTTCCGGTGTATTATCCCGAAAATTACGGGAACTATATGCACATACCCCACATTATAAAGAAAGGACACTGCACAATGAAAGACATGTTTTGCTTCCAGTGCCAGCAGACCGCCCACAACACCGGCTGCGAGGGCAAAGCGGGAGTCTGCGGCAAAAAAGCCGACACCGCGAACTACCAGGACGAGATAATCGGAGCGCTCATAGGGCTCGCCCGCGCCGCTAAAAACGGCAGACCCACGGAGTCCACCGACGCGCTGGTTGAAAAAGCGCTGTTCACCACCATCACCAACGTAAATTTCAACAATTCAACGATAAAAGCCATCAAGACCGAGGTCGAGCAGGAAAAGCACCGTATCTCCTCAGAAAAGTTTGAGGACTACTCAATGCCGGAAATCTGGGACGGCAACGCGGATATCCGCTCGCTGAAATCACTGGTTCTGTTCGGGCTGAAGGGTATGGCGGCCTACGCCTACCATGCCCGGGTGCTCGGCAAGACCTGCCGGGAGGTCGACCAGTTCTTCTATGAAGCTCTGTACCACCTCGGCGAGGACGAGCCGCAGGACGTGCTGCTTCCGCTGGTGCTCAAGACCGGCGCGGTGAACCTCAAATGTCTGGAGCTTCTCGACCACGCCAACACCGAAGCATACGGCGACCCTGTCCCTACTGAAGTCCCACTCACAATTGAAAAGGGACCGTTCATAGTGGTCAGCGGTCATGACCTGCACGATATGAAGCTGCTTCTGGAGCAGACCGACGGCAAGGGCGTAAACATCTACACCCACAGCGAAATGCTCCCCGCACACGGCTACCCGGAGCTTAAAAAGCACCCGCAGCTCAAGGGAAATTTCGGCACCGGCTGGCAGAATCAGCAGTCGGAATTCCACAATATCCCGGCTCCGGTGCTATTCACCACGAACTGCATAATGCCGCTGCGCGAGAGCTATGCCGACCGTATTTTCACTACCTCCGTCGTGTCGTACCCCGAAGTAACCCACATCGGTGCCGACAAGGATTTCACCCCGGTTATCAGGAAAGCGCTTGAATGCGGCGGATACGACGAGGACAAGGAAATGACCGGAATGAACGGCGGACACAAGGTCATTACCGGATTCGCGCACAACGCCGTACTGAAGCATGCCGAAAAGATAATACAGCTTATCAAAGCCGGAAAGATACGTCATATTTTCCTGATCGGCGGCTGCGACGGAGCTTCCCCCAGCCGCAGCTACTATTCTGATTTTGCGCGGCTGACTCCCCCGGACACGCTGATACTCACCCTAGCCTGCGGAAAATACCGCCTCAACGACATGGATCTTGGTGATATCGACGGGATACCACGAATTCTCGACATGGGGCAGTGCAACGATTCCTACAGCGCCGTGCGGGTCGCCTCCGCGCTCGCCGAGGCGTTCGGCTGCGGAGTAAACGACCTGCCGCTCACGCTGGTGCTTTCATGGTACGAGCAGAAGGCAGTATGTATTCTGCTGTCTCTGCTTTATCTCGGGCTGAAAAATATAATTCTCGGTCCGACTATCCCAGCGTTTGTTTCACCGGCAGTGCTGGAAGTGCTCCAGAATGAATTCAAGCTCCGGGCGGCGACTGCTCCGGAAGACGACCTGCGCATGATATTGGGATAATCGTCAGACTTTTGTAAACCCGGAATTTCAGAACGTCCGCCGGCTCCCTGCTCTGACAGAGAAGCCGGCGGACGTTTTTTCCGCTGACGTATAGTGGCTGTGCAGTCATTACGCCTGATTTTACCCCAAATTCATTGATAGTAAATTGTGGAGTTAATTAAAAGCATAGAAAAACGGCTCTATCTGTGGATAGAACCGTTTTTTACTGAGATATTTACTTATCCGGCATAATCAGATCTTCTGAGCCTAAACAATATTGTTGCGGCTGCGGCAGCGTGACGTTCCATTTCAAAAACGCTGCCTCAAGGTTTCGAGGGTTTCATGATTTCTCGATATATTCAGTTGGATTTGAAATCTGGCAGGCATCTCAGCATATTTGTCCACGATTTTAATTGCGCTGCGTCAGTCGCCTTTTTTCTCCTCGCGAACTAACGCAGGCTCCTCAGATACACTGCCGTCTTCATAGCCGTCAAGGAACAGCGACGTATCTCCGGCGTACTCCCTGGTCTCCTCGGGCATTTTCTTCTTTTTCAGGCGCGAGGATACGAACTCTGCAAACAGCAGGTAGATAACCGCAAACACCGGAACGCCAAGCAGCATTCCCGGAATTCCGAACAGACCTCCGCCTATGGTGATGGAAACCAGCACCCAAATCGCGGGAAGTCCCATCGAACCGCCGAACAGGTGCGGCTTGATAACGTTGCCGTCGAGCTGCTGGAGCACCAGCACGAACAGCTCGAACCAGATGACCTTCACCGGATCAACCAGCAGTATCAGGATACCGCACGGAATAGCTCCGATGAACGGACCGAAGAACGGTATGAGATTTGTGACTCCGCAGACTACTGCAAGCAGCATGGGGTACGGCATTCCCATAACGAGGCAGCCTATCGCCATCGCAACAAAAATTATCAGCGCGTCCACGAGGTTAGATATTACGTAGCTCTTGAAAATCGAATTGGTTCTGGAGCCTACATAAAACACCCGCTGACATATATTGTTCTTCAGAAACGCGAAAAGGATCTTTTTTGTCTGAGCCAGAAGCCTCTCCTTGCTGAACAGAAGATATATCGCAATGATAAGTCCGATCACGACATTCTTCAGACCCGTCAGCAGCCCCGCCGCAAACTGGAATACGCCGCTTGAAACGCTGCTCATGATGTCCCCGGCCATCGGCTGAACCATCTCGGATATTTTATTTACAATCGAGCCTATTTCAGTAAAGCTGTCGGAGATAAGACTTGCGATCTCCGGATTGTTCGCGAAGAAATCCTCAAGGAATGCGTCCAGCTTCTTGATGTACCCGGGCATCTGGTCGGCGAGGTCGACCACACTCTTTGCCACGCTCGGAACTACAGCCACGCAAATCCCCACGACTGCCGCAAGAACTATGATATACGCGATAGTCACCGAAAGCGCGCGTGCCGCGATCTTACGGCGGCGTGACTTCTTCTCCATCGAGGGACCATGCTTCTCGAGCGTGCGGACCACCGCAGTGGAACCGACCTTGGATTCCGCCAGTTTCTGCATAACTATGCCTTTTTCAGGCGGCGGATTCTCAACGAGCTTGTGGAAAAAAGTGCGCTCGATCCACATCATGAGCGGATTCACGATATACGCTATTACGATACCGCAGATAAGAGGTGCTGAGACGCTTCCTATCCATGAAAATCCGCTCTTGAACGAGTCGAATTTAAATACAAATACTACGAACAGAACCGCCAGCATAATGACGATGAGCGAATAAACCGCGATGGTAGTGTATTTCTTGTTCCATTTTATCTTCAAAAGCGTGTCCTCCTGCTAAAAGCAATCACATATCATGCTTATTGTAACATATTTAAATACACATGTCAACCGGAACATGTGAGAATAAGTTAATTTTTAACTTATTCACGTATATTTCACAATTGTTAGGCTATATTATCCTATGTACAGAGATTTACAGGGATCAGGCTGGAATGTTCACATGTTCAGCTATATTATGCCCGGATATCTTCAAAAGGAATCAATCGGAGGAATCAATCACGCTGTATAATTATTAGAAAAATCGCAGCGGAAAATGTGCATTATTAACAAAACGAAACATAGCATATGCCACAAAATGGGGTTATTGGGCTGTTATTAAGGTCAACCGGCGCTTGTTTTTCCATTTTATTCCTTGAATATGTAATATTTATCGTTTTGATTTCTGTTAGGTGTCATTTTTACCCGCGCCATATTGTAAAATAGTATAAGGTGCAATACATTTTTTATTGGAATGGATTTCGCATAATTTTTTTATCAAGTAAGGAGAGTCCACATGTTTAACAACCGAACAACCGACGGAAGAAACAACATCTGCGGAATCAACGTTGCAAAGCTGCGCAAGGCATTGAAGATTTCACAGCGTGAGCTTGCAGACAGACTGCAGGTCATCAATCTGGATATCGACAAGAACGCAGTTCAGAGAATCGAGTCCGGTCAGAGATTCGTCACAGATATTGAGATAATCTCTCTGGCAAAGGTTTTCTCTGTCACCGTTGAGGATCTGCTCAAGGTTTAAACGTTTTATATTATTAAAATGGGGCTGTGATTCACAGCCCCTTTAGTTTATTGCCTTCGGCCTGAACCGTTCAGCGGAGTATCTCCCCGGGAACGATATCCGCCATCTGCTTGTAGCCCATCTTGCTCGGGTGGAGGTGGTCGCCGCTGTCGAACTGCGGAAGCATTCGCGTCGGACGCTCAGGGTCGGCTAACGCTCTGTCAAAGTCTATGCACCCGTCGATGAGGTCGGTGGTGCGTATCCACTCGTTGAACTGCCCCCGCACATCCTCGCGGAACGGCGCATAGGTACGCCAGCCCTCGATAGGAAGCAGCGTCCCGACGTACACCTTATACCCCAAGCCGCGCGCCTGCTCGATGTAGTACTTCATGCAGTCGGCAAGCTCCTGCGCGGTGGGCATGTCGCTCATCGGGCGGAACGGATTCACCTCGGTGCCCACCGGGTGGATTATATCGTTGATACCATGCTGGATTATCACCGTGTCCGCTCCGTCGGTGGGGACCTCGTGGGAAAAGCGCTTGCTTCCCATCAGCCCGTAGGATTCGTAGGTTATGCAGTTATACTCCCGGAGCATTCTGGTTCCGCTCGCCGCACGGCGTATTACCGCAGTATGGAGCTTCTCCTCACGGTTGCAGCGCAGCGTAAGGTACTCCGGCCAGTCCTGCGCGGTGATGGAATCCCCGTAGCAGACCACCGTGCGGTTCTCTGCGGAGGTCAGCACCGATACGTTGCTGAGGAAGTAGATAACGCTTATGCCGCGCTCGATCTCCTTCGGGATTAGCTCGGTCTCGGTCATGTCGCCGATGGCGTAATAGCCCTCGGTCAGCGGTCCGCTGGTGAACACCGCCGATCTCAGCAGCGTGAAATCCCTGAACCAGAAGCTGACAGTTATAAGGCTCTGCGGCTCCACCTCGCAGGGAAGCTCATCGGAAACTATGTTTTCGCCCGCGCCGACGGTCGCCTCGCGATTCCCGCCGAATGTAACGGGGTAGAACTTCCCGCCGATGAACGCCGTCACCTTGTTGAACGTCACCGGCTCGGTACCGCAGAAATTGTCGAACGTCAGCCGAAAGGCGGTTCCGCCGAACTGCGAATAAATCGGATAGCGGAAAGTGATGTTCCTGTTATATCCCTCGGGGCGGTTTTCTCCTATAGATATAGCGTTGCCCCAGACGCTTGCCCAATGCTGTTTCATGTTGTTTCCTCTCTGTTCTGTAATTTCTCCGTTAGATATTATATAACGCAGCCGGGAAATTGTCAAGCCGTGCCGCGGCACGGAATTAACAGTGAATTATTCCAAATTTAACGGCAAGATTCTGCCCATTCGGACAAAATGCGTTAAAATGCTTGACTTTTTACTGATTTAATAGTATATTAATAACATAAACTAAGGAAACACCACACAATTAACGGCTGACGCCTTTGCCGCACGCTTGCTTGCATCTTGCACGATTCGTCCTAGCAAGGCGTGTCTCCCCCGGTGGGGGAGGTGGCACGCAGTGCCAGAGGGGCTAGTTTGGCACAATATATCACCGCCTGCTATAAGTGCAATGTTACATTTTGTGCCAAACTAACGAAAGACCAGCCTTGCGTCGCCAGTTGTTGACTTAAAACGCTATCGCTTCCGTCAACAACTCCTCATCGTACAATCTGACGAAAAATCAAGTTTTACCAATAAGCAAAGCGTAATAATGGCAAAACTGACGGCGCAATCGTACGACAATAATTCTGCGGTGTTGTCCTAAAAGGAGTTCAAACATGAAAAAATATGTCGGCAAAATAATTATTGCACTGTTCATCGTTCTGTTCATCGCAGGCTGCTTCATTCAGGCTCCGATCACAGAAGCGATAGGGTCGCTCTGGTCGCTGCTCCCTCCGATAATCGCTATCGGACTGGCGCTTATCACCAAGGAGGTATATTCCTCGCTGTTTATCGGTATCCTCACCGGAGGTATCGTGTACGCGGTAGCCACAAACGGTGGGTTCGAGGGAATGTTCACCACCGTTATCCAGGACGGTCTCATCGCCAACCTGGCGGATTCCTACAATGTGGGAATACTGGTATTCCTGGTGGTACTAGGAGTTATCGTCGTGCTTATGAACAAGGCTGGCGGAAGCCGCGCCTACGGAGAATGGGCGGCGGCTCACATCAAAAGCCGCAAGGGAGCAGCACTCTCCACGTTCCTGCTGGGCGTGCTCATCTTCGTTGACGACTACTTCAACTGCCTGACGGTTGGCTCTGTAATGCGCCCCGTTACGGACAAGCACAACGTTTCCCGCGCTAAGCTCGCGTACCTCATCGACGCTACTGCGGCGCCTATCTGCATTATCGCACCTATCTCATCATGGGCGGCGGCTGTCAGCGGAACCGTCGAAGGCGTCAACGGAATCAGCCTGTTCATCAGCACCATTCCCTACAACCTATATGCGCTGCTGACTATTCTGATGGTAATTTTCCTCGCAGTCACCGGATTCGACTTTGGTCCCATGAGGACTCACGAACTGAACGCACGTAACGGCGACCTTTTCACCACCCGCAACAAGGTCTACGAGGAGGACGCTCAGCCCGCCCACTCCCGCGGAAAAGTCATCGACCTGATACTCCCGGTTGCTGTGCTGATCGTGCTGTGCGTTCTCGGCATGATATACACCGGCGGATTCTTCAGCGGCACCGAATTTGTTGAGGCGTTCGCAGGCTGCGACGCTTCCTACGGACTGTCGCTCGGCTCGGTTGCGGCTCTCGTGGTTATAATGATATACTTCATGTGCCGCAGGGTGCTCACATTCACGGAGTGCATGGATTCCGTTGCGGCGGGATTCAAGCAGATGGTTCCCGCAATTCTGATCCTCACCTTCGCATGGACCCTCAAAACCATGACTAACCACCTTGAGGCTGGAGCGTTCGTTTCCGGCATCGTAAAGAGCGCTACCGCCATCAGCATTCTTCTGCCGGTTATCCTGTTCGTCGTTGCGGTTGGACTGGCGTTCGCTACCGGTACCTCCTGGGGAACCTTCGGTATACTTATCCCGATAGTTACAAGCGTTTTCAGCACAGAACTTGCCAATGTCGCCGAGACCGGCGAGATCCCTCAGATGGTTATTGTGTGCATTTCCGCGTGCCTTGCCGGAGCGGTCTGCGGCGACCACTGCTCGCCAATTTCGGACACCACGATCATGGCTTCCACCGGAGCGCAGTGCGACCACGTGAACCACGTATCCACACAGCTCCCCTATGCGCTGACCGTCGCAGGAGTGTGCATCGTGGGCTACCTTATCTCTGGATTTATCCAGAACGTGTTTGTGGTACTGGGCATTTCGATAGTTCTTATGCTCGGACTGATGTTCCTTCTAAGAGCCGTTATCGGAAAGAAGCAGAACTAACGATCAAACGGTATATAAATACGTTAAGTATCAAAAAGCCATCTTTCTTTTCAACGAAAGATGGCTTTTTCGATATACAGCTTAATGGCAGAATAATTTGACGTGAAGAGGTCAAAGCAAAATATCCCCGTCTAAAAAACGGGGACATTTATTACATCTGGATTATCCTCTGTTACGGCTCATGACCGCGCCAACCGCCGTGAATCCCGCAAACACCAGGATATTCACGCAGACGATGCTCGCACCGCCGGGAGTTCCGAACTCGTATGAGATCACCATGCCCGCAATGAACGTCACCACTGAGATGACCGCCGAGCACACCGTGACCGCCTTGAAGCTCTTGAACACCCTCATGCTGCACAGCGCCGGGAATATTATCAGGCTTGAAATCAGCATCGAGCCCATCATGCGCATTCCGACAACAATTGTTATCGCAGTCAGCAGCGCGATCAGCATGTTGTACAGACCCGCCTTTGTTCCAGTCGCGCGGGCGAAGCTCTCGTCGAAGGTTATTGCAAAGATCCTCGTATAGAAGAACACGAAAAGTATAAGTACCAGCAGCGCCAGAACCACGCTTATCACAACGTCCTCGTCGCTTATCGCGTAGATACTGCCAAATAAGTAACTGTCAAGGTCGCTGTTCATTCCGGACAGTGAAACCGCCATTACGCCTATCGCAAGCGCGCCCGTGGATATAAGCGCTATCGCGGAATCCCCCTTTATCTTGCTGCTTCCCGAGATCCTCAGAAGCAGAAAAGCCGCCGCGATCACCACCGGAACCGCCACTGCCATCGGCGCCCAGTTCATCACCGCCGCGATCGCAAGCGCGCCGAATCCAACATGAGAAAGCCCGTCGCCTATCATGCTGTAACGCTTGAGCACCAGGCTGACTCCGAGAAGAGCCGCACACAGCGAAACCAGAATACCTACCACCAGCGCCCGGAAAAGTATCGGCGTACTGAAAAACGCGGAAATAATGTCACCCATTGACCGCGCCCCCTTTCAGAAAATCCGAGGCACTGCTCATGAGGAACTCCTCCGGTGTGCCGAAAAACCAGCTCTCCCGGGTAAGACCCTGCCGCATGCATAGGATATGCCCCGCGTATTTCAGAGCCGCGCTGACATCGTGAGTTACCATCACGACTGTAACTCCGCTGCGGTTTATGTCCGCGATAAGCTCGTACATCTCCGCCGTGACCATCGGGTCCAGCCCGGACACCGGCTCGTCAAGCAGCAGCAGCTTTGAAGTCGCGCACAGCGCCCTCGCAAGAAGCACCCGCTGCTGCTGACCTCCCGAGAGCTCCCGGAAGCTGCGCTTTTTAAGGTCGGATATGCTCAGCCGCTCCATGTTTTCGGCGGCTTTTTTGCGTTCGCGGTCGGTGTAGAAAGGTCTGAATCCCATCGAATTAAGGCAGCCCGAAATCACGACCTCCCCCACGCTCGCCGGGAAATCATGCTGCGCGCCTGTCTGCTGCGGAAGGTATCCTATCTCGTTGCGGCGAAGTCCTCCGCCGAAGGTGATCTCGCCGCCCACCGGTTTTTTCAGCGACAGCAGCGACTTCACCAGCGTGCTCTTTCCGGAGCCGTTTTCGCCGACTATGCACAGGTAATCCCCGCTCTCCACGGTGAAGCTCAGATCCTTCACCACCGTCATGTTTTCGTATGACAGCGTGAGATTTTCAACTTTTATCAGATGTTCGCCCATATATGTCACTTGCCTTTACAAAATGTCAGATAGTACTTCGTAATTGCGCTCCATCAGAGAAACGTATGTCTCCCCCGATGCGAGGTCGTCAGCCGAAATGTTGTGGCAGGTGTGGAACTCCACGACCGGCAGCCCGGAATCCTCCGCAAGGACCTCGCCCAGCCGCCTGCTTGAAAGCTCGATACAGAACACCGCCGGAACGGAATCCGGCTGCCGGAGCTTATCCAGCAGGAATGTCATTGTCTGCGCTGACGGCTCCGTTTCGCTTCCGCAGCCCGGGAACGCCGCGTAGTAATTCAGCCCGTAATGCCTGAAGAAATACAGCAGCGGGAACCTGTCCCCGAAGATGAAATAACGCTCCTCGCCGCTCAGAAGCTCCGCGAATTTCGCGTCCAGCTCGTTTATCTTACCCGCATAGGAATCAGCGTTCGCCGTTACCGAATCGGCATTCTCCGGGAAAAGCTCCGCGGCGCGCTTCCCGAGCGCCTTCACGATCGCGGAGGCGTTGTCCGGGGAGGTCCACACATGCTCGTCGTATTCGTCCTTGTGTTCTTCCTCGTCATGGTCGTGCTCCCCGGCGTTCTGCATTCCCTCGGTGACTTCCTCGTCAAGAAGCGAAACCGCGTCCGTCATGCGGAAGGTCTCCACCTCCGGCGCGGATTTCAGCACGCTCTCGACCCACTGGTCGGACTCGCCGCCGTTGTAGACGAAAAGGTCGCAGCCGCTTATCTCTACGATGTCCTTTGCGGATGGGTCGTAGCTGTGGCTCTCCTGACCGGGCTTGAGCAGCATTTTTACGTCCGCCGTATCTCCGAAAGCCTGCCGCGCAAAGTCATACGCCGGAAATATCGTCGCGATGACCTTCAGCTTCCCGCTGATTTCTGATTTTTCCTGGCTGGTGCAGCCGCACAGGGAAACTCCCAGCGCAGCGGCGGCAATAACTGCAATTATCTTTCTGAATCTCATTTATTCTCCTTGTTCTTCTGTTCCTCTGACTCAATGGCGCGCTGGCAGTCGCTGCAAAGTCCGTAGATAACGGTTCTCCCGACGTCCACCGCGAAGCCGTGGTTTTTCTCTATGTGCTGCTGCATTTCCTTCATGAAGCCGCAGTCCATGTGTATCAGCTTCTGGCAGCGGTCGCATTTCAGGTGGAAGTGGCTGGAGCATTTCTGCTCGTCCATTAGCTGGTAGCACGCACCCGAGCCGTCCCCGGTGAAGCGCTTGAGCACCCCCTGGTTTGCAAGCTTGGTGAGTGTCCTGTATACCGTCGCCTCGCCCACCGTCACCTCGCCGCTCGTGATTATATCCTTTGCGGTGAAGCAGCTTCCGCGGTGGCGGCTGAAAAACTCCACTATCTCGTCACGCTGTTTTGTATTGTAATTGTTTCTGTCCAAAGTGATCAGCTCCTGCGAATTTGATTTTGATTTTCACTTTCAGTTTCATATTATAGCATACTGTTTTGCAATTGTCAAGCGGCGGGGAAAAATTTGTTGATTTTTATAATAGTGTGTGCTATAATAATGATAGTAACTTACTTAAAATAATAGGTGGTGATACCATGCTGGATTACTGCATGTGCCCGAAATGCGAGCGCATGATAATGCTGGATTCCGACTTTGAAACGGGATTCTGCCTGTACTGCGGCACGCACATTTCCTATCAGGACTCCCGGGAGTTCCTGCTGGAAGGGCTGAAAAGCGCCGTTCCGGACGACATGAAAATAGAGGCCGACCTCAGCGAACTCATCGACGAGGACGACGCCTACACCGACGTCTACGGCACTGACGAATGCCGCATGGAATGCTCAAAGGCGCAGGAATACATGGGAAAATGGGATTTCGCCAACGCATTCAAGCACTACACCGCCGCGCTGGAGTGGCTCCCGAAGGACTTCGAGGCGTGCTGCGGAAAGCTCACCGCCGGAATTCTAAAACTCAACGACGTGGAAAACTGGGAGTCCTACCTCAGGGACTGCACCGCGCTGATACGCTCCCAGCCCGACTGGAACATGGCGCAGAAGTCGCTTGAATACTCGCTGGATATCCTGAAGCGCTTCCTTTCAAAGGGCGGAAGGTTCGTTTCCCCGGCGTACACCTACGGATTTTTCAAGGAGCTGTGCGACAGCTTCCCCGCGCTGCGTACCAAGGCGGCTGTGATACTAGCGCACTGCGTGAATGTCGACAACGCTCCCTACACCGACGCGGCGCGGCTGGATCACGAGACCTCCCGCTTTGCGGTGGGCAGCTACCCGCCGGAGCCTGACAAGAGCCTCGCGCGGCACCTGCTTCTTATAATGAAGTATCACCCGGACGAGCGCGCGAAGCACACGCTGATACGCGCCGTGTATGTATACGACCGCGCGGTGTGGCTCAGGAACCACGACAACGCGCGTATCGATGACGTTCTCGACTTCCTCGAGCAGATGTTCTCCGGGAGCTACTCCACCGAGGACAGGAAAGCCGCGCTCGACGCCGGCTGCGACCTGCTGCTCATGCGTGCGCTGGAGCCTGCCTCCACACAGCGCGAAAAGCTGATGTTCCTCACCGGGGTTTACTCCTTCGGGCAGATACGCCGCATGGAGCGGTTCTTCAGCGGAAGCGCGTTCTTTAACCGGCTCTACCTTGAAATTTACCTCAAACAGCCCGGCGCCAGTCCTATCTCATCGGAGTACCGCCGTATCGAAGAAAAGCTGAAAACACTTAGCTGACAGAAAGGAAATCACCATGGCAAATATGAAAAAGCTCACCCGCGACTACGGTGAGATCATCTGGACCGGCAAGAAATGCATAATGGGTATGCCTATTTCGTTTACACGATACATTCTCACCGACAGCAAGCTGATAACCCGCGTGGGTCTGCTGAACCTAAAGGAGGACGAGATCGAGCTTTACCGCGTTTACGACAAGTCGATGAAGCTGCCGTTCAGTCAGCGGATAGTAGGCTGCGGAACAATCACGCTGCTTTCCAAGGACTCCGACACCCCCACAAAGGTGCTGCAATCCGTAAAGCACCCCCGCGATGTAAAGAGGCTGCTCGACTCCGCGATACAGGAGCAGCGCGACAAGTACAGCGTCCGCGGCAGGGACATGATGGGAGCCTCCGCGCACATGGAGGACAGGGACGGCGACGGTATCCCCGACCCGCCTGAGTTCCCCGGCCGCCCTATGGTCTGAGCGCAGGTTCAGCAGTATTTTTCCCAATAAATGCAGTTTATTCCACAAATGCCACATGATTGGGTGGCAAATTCCAAAAAAAATACTTGATTTATTTCTCGCCGTGCTATATAATATATTTATATATTCTCAGAATCAGGCGCCTTATTCCGGCGCCGATACGGCCTCTGTTAAACCGAAGGAGTAAAAACCAATGTCAGACAAACTGGACGGACTGAATGTCTGCCTGATGAACGACTCGTTCCCTCCTGTTATTGATGGAGTTGCAACGACGATACTTAATTACGCTGAAATAATCAACAACGGACTTGGCAAGGCAACCGTAGTTACCCCGGAATATCCCGGCGCAAAGGACGATTTCCCGTTCCCGGTGGTGCGCTATACCAGCATGTCCATCACTGAGAAGATATGCAGCTACCGCATGGGATATCCGTTTTCCGCAAGCAAGCTGGATTCCCTCACAAGCAGCGGATTTGATATTATCCACACCCACTGCCCGTTTGCGTCAATGCTGATGGCGAGAGTCCTCAGAATCAAGACCGGCGTGCCGATGGTGCTGACCTATCACACCAAATTCGATATCGACATACGCCGCGCCCTGCCGACAAAGCTCATGCAGGACCAGGCGATAAAAATGCTCATCTCGAACATCTCCTGCGCTGACGAGGTCTGGACGGTAAGCGAAGGTGCGCGTCAGAACCTTATCGACCTCGGCTACGAGGAGAACGAGCACCACCGTATCCGAATCATGGAAAACGGCGTTGACTTCCCACGCGGAAGAGCAGACCCCGAAGACGCGGCGGAACTCCGCGCAGAACTTGGCGTGGAAGGTCACGGCCCGGTGTTCATCTTCGTGGGACGCCTGCTGTGGTACAAGGGGATACGTCACATTCTCGACAGCCTCAAAATACTCGATGAAAAGAACATCGACTTCCGCATGATGTTCGTAGGCGACGGCGCCGACCGCGCCGAAATCGAAGCCTACGTCGACGAACTGAAGCTCCGAGAAAAGGTGATATTCACCGGCGCGATATACGACCGCGAAGAACTTCGCGTGTACTATACCGCCGGCGACCTGTTCATTTTCCCATCGCTTTACGACACGAACGGAATCGTAGTCCGGGAGGCGGCAGCCTGCGGAGTTGCCTCCGTGATGATAAAGGGAAGTTGCGCCGCAGAGGGGATCACCCACATGCGCACCGGAATCCTCACCGAGGACGACCCGCAGGCGATCGCCGCCGAGCTGGAGTTCGCGGCTTCTCATATTGACGAGGTTCGCCAGATGGGCGACCACGCAATGAACGAGGTGTACATGTCCTGGCAGACCTCGGTTGAGAACGCATACCGCCGCTACGGCGAGATAATCGAGGAATGGCGCACCGGAAACACCTGCAACCGGGAAACCGAGCTTCAGCAGGATCTTTTCACCGGTATCAGCCGCGTCACCGACGCAGTCCAGAAGTTCCGCAGCATTCCCGCGGTCTCCGCGATACGCGAGAGCAACAGCCGGAACATGGCAAAATACCGCGCCCGCAAGGAAGAAAAGAAAAAGCAGGAATCCGAGTAACTCCTGCCGCAAATTCATTGAGACCTCCTGATAAATCAGGAGGTCTTTTTTTATCTGATACCCAGACTGTCCGCGATATCCTGGAGCCTGTCCACCGACTCCCTGAGCCGGGCGAACTCATCGTAATTCTGGCGGTACAGCTCCATCATGTAGGCGCCGCTGTAGCCCAGCGCGTCCATCTCCCGCATGAGCCTGCGGAAATCAAACTCGCCGTGCCCCACCGGGAGGCAGTCGCGCTCGACGGAGCCGTCGCTTATATGAAGGTGGACGATGTTCTCGCCGAGGGCGCGGATATACTCGAACGTATCGCCGTGCGCGCGGCGAACCTGCTTTAAATCCAGCACGAACCTCGCGTACCCGCCAAGCTCCCGCTTCATCATTTTCAGGAACTCAAGGTCGCCGGAAAGGCAGTAGCTCACGTTTTCCTGCGCGACGGTCACGCCGTATTTCCTGCCGGTCTCCGCGAGCAGTCTGAACTGCTTCACGTAATGCTCCGGCGGGCACTTGCTGCTGAGTATCGCGCCGTGGAGAACGAATATTTTCGCGCCAAGCCGCTTCATGGTCCCGAAAAACTCGCTGTAGAGCTGTATCATTTCCTCAATACGGCGGTCGTAGGTCGAAAACAGGTACACCGACTCCATCGGCGACGAGAACGGGTGAAAGCTCAGAACCTCAATGCCGTTCTGGCGGCAGGTCTGTTCTATCTCCCCTACCACCGGGTCACGAGCCTCACAGGTACTGTTCGCAAAAAGCTCCGCGCAGCGCACTCCAAGCGCCGCAAGTTCGGCGAATGCGTCCTCGGCGTGCAGCGGATACAGCGACGCCGACGATACTCCTATTTTCATTGCTCCACCTCCGTAACAATGTCAGTATACCACAACTGAACGGAAATTTCAAGGCTTATTTCTCAAGCTCCACGCGGACTCTGCCGTCTTTCAGCACAAGCTTTCCAGCGCAGGCATTTCCGCTGCGGTCGAGGAACCCCTTGAGCGTGATGGAGCTTCCCTTGTCAAGTATACGCTTCGCCTGGGTCTCGCTGACCTCCTTGCCCCATATCTCCCGAGGAAAATAGAATCCGCACGCGCCGCGGCTGTCCTCGCAGGAATAGGACTTCGGAAACTCGTAGACGTTCTTTCCGCAGTTCGGGCACTTGCCTATCACAGTAAGCCTTGAGAAACGGAACGGATTTTCGTTTCGCGAGGTCTCGCCCGCGTTCTCCCTGATAAGCTGCTTCGTGAACGCGATTATATCGCTCAGGAACTGCTGATCGTCCGCTTCGCCCTTCGCTATCTTCTGGAGGGTGCTTTCCCACTCGGCGGTCATTGCGGCGGATTTCACCTTCTCCGGCACGACGTCTATCACGCGTATTCCCTTGTCGGTGGGTATGAGCTGCTTTCCCTTGCGCTCGACATACTGCCGCTTTACAAGCGTCTCGATTATCGCCGCCCTTGTGGCGGGAGTTCCAAGCCCCTTCTTTTCTACGTCGTCGTCATCGTCGTAGCTGTCGCTGCCGGCTCGCTCCATTGCGGAAAGGAGCATATCCTCGGTGTAGCGCTTCGGGGGCGTTGTCTTATGCTCAAGCGGCTTCACCGACTTCACCGGTATCTCCGCGCCCTCGACAAGCGGCGGGAGCACTCCGGAAGCTTCCTCGGCGTCGTCCTCGTCCGCGTCCTGGGAAAGCCCCTTCAGCCCCGCCTTTATTGTGGTCTCGAGCTGCTTCCAGCCGCCCTGGACTACCGTTTTGCCCCGGGCTGTGAAATCCATGCCGCCGCACTCGAGCACAGTGGTCACGGAATCGCAGGTGTTCACCGGGGACACCGCCAGCAGCAGCCTTATCGCAATCAGCGACAGGACGTTCCAGCAGTCCTCCGGCAGCCTTGTGAAGTCGTAACGGGAAATCTCCTTCGTAGGAAGCAGCGCGTGATGGTCGCTGACCTTCTCGTTGTTTATCAGGCGCTTTATATCCGGCGTGCAGCCCTGCGCGTCGTAGTCCGCGCCGAACTTGAACGCCGCCGCAGTGCGCCGTACCATGTCAGCGGCGGTCTGCTCCATATCATCGGTGATGTAGCAGCTGTCGGTGCGCGGGTAGGTTATCAGCTTGGATTCGTACAGCTTCTGGGCGCAGTCCAGAGTCTGCTGCGCGGTGTAGCCGTAGAGCTTGTTCGCGTCGCGCTGGAGAGTCGTCAGGTCATAGAGCCTCGGCGGGTTGGCGTTCTTCTGCTCCTTCACCACGGACTTCACAACGGCGGTTTTGCCGCATTTCGCTGCGGACTGCTCAGCCTGGAGCGGCTCGATTTTTCCGCTCTCAGCCCTGAATTTGCCGCAGTTCAGCTCCAGCGTGAAATACCGCGCGGAGGCAAACTGCTGTATCTTCTTCTCGCGCTCCACCAGCATTGCAAGGGTCGGGGTCTGGACTCTGCCGACGGAAAGCAGGCTGCGGTACTTCACCGTGAAAAGCTGCGTCGCGTTCATTCCGACGATCCAGTCCGCCTTATTGCGTGCTAGACCGCTTCGGTAGAGCGCGTCGTAGTCGCTGCCCGGTCGGAGGTGTTCGAACCCATCGCGGATAGCCTCGTCGGTCATGGAGCTTATCCACAGCCGCTTGAACGGCTTTGTACACCCCGCCTGGCAGTACACATAGCGAAACACGCACTCGCCCTCCCTGCCTGCGTCGGTGGCGCATATTATCTCGTCTACGTCAGGTCGCTCCATCAGTGCCTTGAGCTTCTCGAACTGCGGCGCGGTGCTTTCCGCGACGGTCCAGCGGAACTCCTCCGGAATTATCGGCAGGTTGGACAGCTTCCAGGGCTTGGCGTAGCGCTTGTCGTACTCCTCCGGCGAGGAAAGCGCGACAAGGTGCCCGAAGCACCAGCTTACTATGTATCCATTTCCCGAGGTGAACCCGTCGCCGCGCTGACGGTCAGCGCCGATCATTCGCGCGATAGAATTTCCAACGGAGGGCTTTTCTGCAATTACCAGCTTCATGTGTGTTCCTTTCAGCCAGTCTGCCGCGCACCGAAACTTCGGTCTTGACAACCGGCGTACAAAGTGTTAAAATAAACGTATAAGTTATTCGGAGGTGCGACATGGCAAAACGTGACGAAGAGAGACAGAAAAATCAGCAGAAATATCGCCGCAGGGTCATTATAAACTGGATAATCTGCGGGGCTTCGCTCGCTGCGATAATCGTACTCCGGCTGATGTCGAAACAATGACCGGCATTGTTTACGAAATATTCAAAATGTACGAAATATCAAGGCTGTACAGCAATCAGGCTGCACAGCCTTTTGTTTTATAATCTCTTATTTATGAACGCCAGGATATCGTTCATGACTTCATCGGCGTTCAGCTCGAACAGCAGCTCATGCCGAGCTTCCGGGTACACCCGGATATTCACGCTGCAGCCGTGCTCGAGGTACTTCATGCACGCCGCGCGTACGCCTGCGCCATACTCGCCGACGGGGTCCATTGAACCCGACAGGAAAAGTATCGGCAGATCGGTGGGGGTGTTCTCAATAATGCTGCGGGAATTCGCGCACATCAGCGCGTTCAGCAGATCCTTGAACCCCGCGACTGTGAACGTGAAATTACACAGCGGGTCGGCAATGTAGCGGTCGACATTCTCCTCCACTCTGGAGAGCCAGTCGTTGTTCGTGCGGTGGTTTGGGAACCGCAGGTTGAACACTCCGAACGCCAGCTTGCTGCTGAACTGCGGGCGGAAACGGCTGTCCTTCGCATGGGTCAGCACCTCAAGCAGCCTACGCAGCGGCGCGGAGCCTGTAACTCCGCCGGCGGTGCCCATGATAACGGCGCCGTCCCAGCGGTCGTCGAACCGGGACAGGTAGATCCTCGCGATGAAGCTTCCCATGCTGTGGCCGAGCAGGAACTTCGGAATATCCGGGAGCTTCTTGTCGAGAATAGCGCGCATTCGGTGGAGATCCTTCACCATATACATGTAGCCGCCCGCCTCGCCGAAATAGCCCAGCATGTCGCGGTCGCTGACGGAATTCCCATGGCCGATGTGGTCGTTTCCGACAAGCGCTATGCCGTTCCTGCAGAGGAACTCCGCGAACCCGCAGTAGCGCTGAAAGTACTCGCACATGCCGTGGGAGAGCATTACCGCCGCCCTGGGATTTTCCGGAATATACATATAATATCTACACCGGCAAAGCCCGGACGTACTCGGGAATGTTCCTGTTATCCTGGTTATCTTCATATTGACCTCCGATCACTCAGGGACTACCGCTTCCAGGCGGTATATCGGCTGACCCAGCTCCGTGAAGCGCTTCTCGTATTCGGTCATAATGTTCCCCTCAAAGCTGCTGTTATGCAGGTCCAGGGATACATTTTTCATCGCGAAGCCGTTCTTTGAGAAATGCTCTATCGAGAACTCAAACAGGCGCTGGTTATCCGTTTTCTGATGTATTTCAGAGCCGGGCTTCATTATCTGCTTGTATATCTCAAGGAATCTTGTGTGGGTCAGGCGGTGGCGCGCATAGGTCTCCTTTGGGAACGGGCAGCTAAAATTGAGGTACAGCCGCTCCACGGTGTGCGGACGGAACAGATGCTCCAGGTACTCCGCCTGCCCCAGGCAGAACCGAACGTTCTTGATGCCGCTCTCCATCAGCGCTTCCGCGCCGGTTACAAGCACGTTAGGGGTCTTTTCCACTGCGACGTAATTTATATCGGGATTTCTCCGCGCAAGCTCCAGAATGAAGCTCCCCTTTCCGCAGCCGACCTCAAGGTGCAGCGGGTTGTTGTTTCCGAACACCTTCATGCTGTCGAAGAACAGCTCGTCGTCAAGCGGGTCGTTGGCGTGCTCGTTCTGATTCTGCATTTTGAGCATTACCGGCGCGCAGACCTCAAGGCGCTCCTCAAGGTGCTTCTTTTTTCTCATTCTCATATGTGAAATACCTCAGTAAAATTACCGCCGTGCAGTTCCTGACCGCACGGCGGCTGTATTTTTCAACAATTAAAGATCAAAGTTGAAATTTGCGAAATCGAACGTTGAGAAATAATCAGCGGCTGTCTCAGCGCGTCTGATCATCTTGACGGAACCGTCCTCACGGAGCAGCAGCTCAGCGCTTCTGAGCTTGCCGTTGTAGTTGTAGCCCATTGAGAATCCGTGCGCGCCCGCGTCGTGGATAGCGAGGTAGTCGCCGATGTCGATTTTTGGGAGCATTCTGTCGACTGCGAACTTATCGCAGTTCTCGCACAGACCGCCGGTAACGTCGTACTTGTGGTCGCAGGGTTCGTTCTCCTTGCCAAGTACGGTGATGTGGTGGTAAGCGCCGTAGATAGCGGGTCTCATGAGGTTTGCAGCGCACGCGTCAAGACCGATGTACTCCTTGTAGATGTGCTTCTCGCGGATAGCCTTCGCGATGAGCATTCCATTGGGAGCCAGCATGAAGCGGCCAAGCTCGGTGAACAGCTTTACGTTTCCGAGACCTGCGGGAACGAGGATCTCGTCGAACTTCTCGTGTACCTTCTCGCCGATTACTGCGATGTCGTTAGCGGGCTGGTCGGGGCGGTAGGGTATCCCTACGCCGCCGGAAAGGTTGATGAAGCTCAGCTCAACGCCGGTCTTTTCCTTGATCTCCACAGCGGTGCGGAACAGAATACCCGCGAGTGTGGGGTAGTAGTCGTTGGTAAGCGTGTTGCTCGCAAGGAACGCATGCATACCGAACTTCTTCGCGCCCTTTTCCTTGAGTATGCGGTAGCCATCGATGAGCTGGTCGTGAGTGAAGCCGTACTTCGCGTCCTTCGGGGTGTCCATTACATTGGGGCTGCCGTCGGTCTTGAACTCTCCGCCCGGATTGTAGCGGCAGGAGATGAACTCCGGAATGCCGGTCAGCTTGTCGAGGACGTCGATGTGTGTGAAATCGTCGAGGTTTATCAGCGCGCCCATCTTGTAGGCAAGCCTGAAATCATCGTCCGGCGTAGCATTGGAGCTGAACATGATCTCATGACCCTCAGCGCCGACCTGACCGCTCAGCAGAAGCTCGGTGTAGCTGGAGCAATCAAAGCCGCAGCCCTCGCTTCTCAGGATATTCATAATGAAGGGGTTCGGGGTAGCCTTCACAGCGAAGTACTCCTTGAAGCCCTTGTTCCAGGAAAACGCCTTGAACAGCGCTCTTGCGGTCTCGCGAATGCCCTTCTCATCATAGATGTGGAACGGCGTGGGGTAGGTCTTGGCGATCTCTTCGATCTGCTCCTTGGTTACGAATGGTTTCTTCATTTCTTTTGTTCCTTTCGTTTATGCATTCAGGCGCGGACGGCTCCGCCGCCTGTATAGTATCTGAATTTACCCGAAAATCGGCATTGAAAGCAGGAACACCGCCGCGCACAGCACGAACTTCGCGATGATACAGCCGCGCCTTACCCGGTGGTAATCCCGGTCGGAAGCGGATTCCGGCTTTTTCATTATGTTGGTTCCCTGCGGGTAAACGCCGCAGACCGAGAACAAGCCGTAAATTATCAGCAAGACCACCAGCATTATGATGTTCCCGCCGCCGGAAACTCCCAGCGCCATCAGCGCGATGATGACCGCCGCGAATACCGCAAGCATTATCCCGCCCAGTATCTCAGCTTTTTTTTCGCCGGAGGTGTAAGCTACCTTGTCTGGTACCATATTCTGCGTCCTTTCCCAGCTCAGACGTTCATGTACTTTGCGAGGAACTCCGCAGACATGGGTATCCACTCGCGGACGTTGCGTAGATAGAACGCCTCGTTCCAGCCGGTAGCCTTGTCGCAGGTGGAGAGTCCGTGCGGTCCCTCGTCGAACAGGTGGAGCTCCACCGGGACCTTGTTGGAAACGCACGCCTTCGCCATTACAAGCGAGTTGTGCGCGGAAACGCAGTCGTCGTTCGCAGTCGCCCAGATGAACACCGGAGGAGTCTTGGGAGTTACGCGGTTCTCAAGCGAGAGCCTGCTAAGGTCGGAGCGGGAAGCGTCCTCGCCGAGGAGCACCTTGAAGCTGCCCTCGTGGGGAGCGGTAACTCCGCTGATCACCGGGTAGCAGAGTATAGCCGCATTCGGCCGGAGATCCTCCGGCTCGCAGCCGATGGTCTTTGTAAGGGCGATGTCGCTCCACATGGTGGCGAGGCAGCCCGCGAGATGTCCGCCGGCGGAGCAGCCGAGAACAGCCATTTTCTGCGGGTCGATCTTGAATTCCTCGGCGCGCATGCGTATCTTGTAGAATATGTACGCGGCGTCCATCAGCGGCTCTGGGAAGCGCTCGTTGCAGCTATATGTAACCACGAACGCGGCGTACCCCAGCGCGAGGTACTGTAACGCGATAGGCTCGCCCTCGCGGTCGGAGCAGTACTCATACCCGCCGCCCGGGAATATCAGGACAGCAGGACGCTTTTCGCAGAACGGAAGCCCCGCGATGGAGTCCGGAAGATATGCCCGGACGAACGCGGTCTTGTCGGTGTTGATATTAAAAGTCTTGATGGTCATATTTCTGCTCCTCATTGATGTATATGAACACGTATTATGTTCTGGATATTTACTATACTATTCTACCATTTTTTCATAGAAAAATCAAGGGGTAAACGAAATTAATGTAAACCACCCTGTTGACCTGTTTTTTGATTTGCGCTATAATATATCCGGGGGGGTCGCATGATATGTTCCGGGGAATTCGGCGGACTTCATTTTTTCAACGCCGGCAATCTTGTCAGCCGCGGGGAGTTTATCCATCAGCGCCGCGTCATGAAATGCTGGGTGCTGATTTACGTGCTTTCCGGCAGTCTGGATATTTCCTCCGGCGGGATCTGCCGCTCGGTGGCAAGCGGCGAGTGGCTGTTTCTGAAGCCCGGGGAGGAGCATTTCGGCACTGCGCCGTCCGAGGGGGAGCTTTCCTATCTGTGGGCGCATTTCTCGCCGGAAACGCCGTTCTTCGAAGGAGAAAGCGGCGCGGCTTACACGCTGCCGGAGTACGGCAGGGCTTCCTCGCAGAGGATAGGCGTGATATTCCGGCAGCTTGTGGACTGCTCCCGCAGGAACATGTATACCACGCGCATGGTGGAATGCGCCCTGGAAATGCTGCTGACCGAACTCACCCAGGAGCACCTGGATTCCTGCGGACGCTGCCCGCTGCACAGACGAACTCTTTTATGTTCCCGGTGCGTTTGGTATGGTAGTTTATCTGTGAATTTACCGCTCGCAGCCGGATATCAGCCAATATAATTATCAACCCCGGCAGCTCGTTCGAACTGCCGGGGTAAAATATTGTTCAATTATTTTTCGTTGTGCTTGTCGGTTTGAGAATTGGCTTGTTCTGATTTCCACTTCTCAAACTCCGCCTGACCCTCTGCGCTCTCGTAGGCTTTCTGGATT